>JAEEGH010000580.1_pt1 | contig 131635 bp, 103 predicted proteins | sample 9134181 | NCBI WGS metagenome assembly JAEEGH01 (sample SAMN16246544, study PRJNA631951) | gut metagenome | biome: gut microbiome; feature: rumen; material: DP-attached | host: Bos | place: Iran: Karaj | collected 2018-10
AGATCTGTTACAGGATTAATAACAATATTATTAACTGTCACAGAGCAATATTCTTCGCCCGGGTTTTTGGGAGTAGGTTTGCCATCTGTCACAGTCAGGCTGTAAGTACCAGGGGCGAGATCTGTGGCCGGATTGCTTGTGCTCACTTCATTACCACCCTCATCTTTCCATGAATAAGAATATACGCCAAAGCCGCCGGTAACTGTTGCCGTGATACTACCCGTATTGGTGTTGAAACACAGCTGATCCTTAGGAGTCACCTCAGCATGAAGTTCATTGGGAACTGTCACATGCAGAATATAGGTAACTGGACATCCGTTCTCCATGGTACTATATACAACCTCATTAGATGCATAATAGTCAATACCGTTTACCGGCCAGGTAAATTTATCACCGCCGCATGCGGTATCATATTCCACTACGGAAGCCGTGTAATTGATGGACAGATTTATTTTCTTGATTTCCTTACCAGTAGCACCCTGTTTCACAGAAAGTTCAGGAGTACCACATCTCACAAGATTAACAGTGGGCAGATTAGTCATATCCAAAACACCCGTTGCGGGTTCCACACTCCATTTCACACTATTTAACATACCCACAGTAAATTCGTGTTCCACATTGGCCACCGTTTCACCACCTATAAGTGTTATGGGTGTTGCTGAGGCGATAGAAGCCTCCATGTCCTTCATGGAAGTGAGTCGCGGATAAATACCGTCGGTATAAGTCCATGTGCCATCGTTTCCAAGCACACTCTGCAGATTAGTACCCAGCATAGAGGTTGTAGCAGCCGAAGTAGCATTACCGTTACCGCTACCGTATGCTCCAGCCACCGTACACATTTGATTGTCGTAGGCTACGGTATTGACAAGAGTCTTGCCTGACGTACCAGCCAACGCACCAGTAGTGCTAGCTGTAGGCGCAGTAACCTCTCCAATATTATAACAACTGTTGATGTCTCCACCAGAATTAATATTTCCGACTACACCACCCACATTTTTAGAGGCAGATCCTGTAGCGATAATACGGCCAGCATTATAACAGTTGTTCAGCGTACCATTTCCACCTTCACCAATCACACCACCAAGGTTGGTATTATTTGTAGCAGAAGCTGTAATGTCGCCAAGGTTAAAGCAACGATTTACCGTCTTCGTGTTATTACCCGTAATACCACCAACATTATTAGTAGCATTTACTGTAGCACTGTTATGGCAGTCTTCCACATAACCTTTGTTGTATCCCACAAGTCCACCCACATTTGTACCACCAGTCACCGTACCGTTAATCACATGGCAGTTGGTGATAGTACCATTATCGTTATAACCACATAAAGCACCCACATTATTATAAGTTCCTGCAGTCATATTGGGATTCTCGATGGTAAGGTCATAAATAACGCCCTTGTTTACACCAAAGAAACCCGAGTTGTTGGCGGTAGCGGAAGGCAGGTTTTTCACCGTATCGTTATTACCATTGAAATCGCCAAGGAAAGGATGGTCGGAGGTACCGATAGGACCTGACCATGTTTCGGTTTGGAAATTTGGATTAAAATCGTCTGCCAGCTTGAAGAAGGCATCCTCTCCGCCCGGGTTGATTTTGATACCCGTAAGGAAGTTCTCCGGCGCGGTCATTTGGAATGTTTCACGAGTAGAGATATCGGCAGAAGCGGAAGTGTTATAATAGAAGGTCTCACCCGAATTCACATATTCGGTGAACTTGGCCAATTCCTGCTGATTCTTAATGATACATGGGAATTCCTTGCTAAGACCCACGGTAACATCCACATGTTTGGCAACACCATTAAGGGATGCTGTCAGCACATCGCGGCCTGCAGCCTTAGGTGTGAAAGTTCCGCTGGCATTATTGAGAGCTGTTGCTTCACTTGTCCATTCCACACCATTTGCTGTAGAAGGAGTAAAGGAATACGTAGTTACTCCTGGAATAGTGTAAGCCGTCTTGTCGTCGGTCAAGTTCACCGGAGACGCGGCCACCAAAGTAATGTCTCTATTTGCAATATTAACATTATTTGCAGTGTTTGTTGGTCTCGGGTATAGTCCTGAAGCAGCTGTGAAACTCGACAAACCAAGCGTTGTATTGAGCATGTTGGCAGTTTGTTTGCCTTCGGCCACACCTGTTACATCATCTCCAATAGCGCCGACGCCCTTGTATTCAGGAGACATCTGATTGTCATAGTAACAACTTGTGACGGTACCATCCTCATAGCTACCAACCACATTACCCACATTGGAGTTACCATACACCTGGCCTACCGACAAGCACTGTTGAATATGCTTGGCATAACCCTCTGCATTTGTCTGCTCGCCAACAATACCACCCACATAATGGACACCTGTCACACGACCGGCATTCATACTATATAAGGCAGCAGCCTGACTCTCACCAACAACACCGCCAACCCACTGGTTGCCTTCTACATCACCTATGTTAACACAGTACTTGATGGCTCCATCGCTGTTTGAACTGTTCGAATAAAATGCTCTACCGCTAATTCCTCCCACATAATTTTGTCCCTTTACCTTACCGGCATTAACACAGTTAACAATTCTACAATAGCCTACGTTATAAAGGTCTCCACCATATATACCTCCCACATAATTACCACTACCTGTCACATCGCCTGTATTGACGCAGCTGGTCAAAGTTTGAGACGAATAGTTAGCTGGACCTCCTAATATACCACCCACATAGTTAGTGCCCGTAACAGCAGCGCTATTGGAGCAATTATTCAATGAGCAAGAAGTATAATAACCAAGAATACCACCCACATAATTTTTTCCCGATACGGTACCTCCTATCACGTCAACAACGCGGTCTGTGTTTGTAGGATTTTGAGAATTCCAACACGTGTAACCAGCCCATCCTCCAACATAATTGGCACCCTTTATGGTATCCTCCACAACTGTTATTGAACGATATACTGGAGCTGGCTCGTGTTGCGTAAGACCAGCCACACCTCCAACATAACTGCCCGATCCTTCTATATGACTACGACGCACTTCGCTATTGTACAATTTAAAACCATTGTCCGAATAGCCCACAAAACCGCCGACATAAGAACTACTTCCACCTCCTTTCAAATAAACATTGGCAATAGTATCATAATGAGCCGTTGTACTCAACAATCTTCCTGCCAAAGCTCCTACGTACGAATAAGAAGTGGTGATTTTACAATCATGAATATAGATATAATCTAGTGAACTGGTTTCCACATGACCAGCCAATATACCAGAATTAGTACCAGTAGGTGTACTTTGCACATTGAAAATGGTCAAATTATGCACAGTACCATTCAAGATATAGCCAAACAAACCAGTATTAGCCCCATTTAGTTTAAAATTACTGATGGAATGATTATCACCATCAAATGTTCCCTTAAATCTATTTGTAGAAGTATTTCCAATAGGTGTCCAGGTCACAGCATCTAAATTCAAGTTTTTCACCAAACGGAAGGTGGCTCCTTCACCTAATGCCGGAACAGTAATCCATGAAGTACTGTCTGTGTTATATGTCGTATAATATTTGTATGTGGAAGGACTATAATAGAAAACATCACCAGAATTGATTCCGGCTCTGAAATTAGCCAACTCGGTTTCATCTTTTATAATGAATGCATCCATCTTAATCTGTAAAAGCACTCGCTTGTAAACAGTATCATTTACTGTAGCTTCCATTGTAGGCATACCTGCCACGATAATATCCGCATCACATGTGTTAATAGTTAAAGCTGTGCTGGAACCCTGAGACCATGAAACACCATTACTGCAACCACCCAATGTAAAGTCTGTATTCACAAGTAATACTGTTTCATCATTTTGCAAGAAAATAGGAGCAGCAGTTGCCCATGAAGCTGAAGTATTCTCTATCCCTTTGATACGCGGATACATATTTGCCAAAAACACAAAATGATCATCTTCAACACCCAGTTTATCAGCACCACTCAAAGATGTACCGCACATTTCTGTGGTAGATTTTTCTGTCACACCACTCACAGTGGTAGAAGCCACAGTCATCTGGTTGTCATAGTAACTCTTTGTCACCGAACTGTTACCCACAGGATAGGCATGGTCACCCGTTACTTTTCCTGCATTATAGCACTGTGTACAAGAACCTAAATTAACTCTTGCATAAACACCAGCTGTCACGCTTGCGTTTTTGCCCTCGATTTCACCCACATTATAGCAATACGATACAGTACCATTATTAGATATACCTGCGACGTAAGTAGTGACTGAGACTGTTGGCACACCGATTCGTCCACTATTCACACTACTCTCAATAGTTCCACCATATGAGCACACACCTGCCACATAATTGGTATAAGTACGACCTTCCACATCACCGTAATTCACACAATATTTAATATTACCTCCAATAGCACTGATACCACCACAATAGTAACCACCAACTATCTTGCCTGCATTTTTACAGTTTGTGATATAACATGTACCCATCACCTCAGCTACAATACCACCACTAATGACATATCTTTGTGATGTAATATTGATTTCATTCAAGCAGTTTGTTATTTTGGCACCTAAACTCATGGCAGCAGCAATACCACCTCTATTAGATCTCATACCATAGTGTGGTGCAGCGTCGGCAAAGCTACCCTTGACATGACAATTGGTAATTTCACCGCCAATCAAATAGGTACATACCGCACCACAATTTCGGGGTGAAGCTATTGACACCTCTGTTAAATTCAGATTTTGAACTTTTCCCTTAACATAACCAAAGAGACCAGAATTCGCAACACTGCTGGTTTGTTTCAAACCACTCAAAGTCTTTCCATCACCGTCAAATGTTCCGAGGAATGGAGCTTCCAGCGTACCAATTTGTCCCCAGTTGCTTTCAGAAGACAAAGAGAAATCGGCTGTAACTTTGAAAGTTGTTCCTTCACCACCAGCAGGTACCGCTACATCTTTATACGTAAAAGCAGAACCGCTGTTGATTCCAGTACGCAAAGCCTGCAAATCAGAGATATTAGTCACTGTAAGTTCTCCTGATGGTGCATCTACCGCCAACACCAACGAGATGCGATAATAGCACGAGTCACCCTTATAGGCGGCCAATATAATGTTGCCATCTGTCTTATTGGTGCCTGTCAAAGTAACCTGCTGGTAATAAGAAGAAGATGGAGCGATAGTAGCGGCCCCCGTGTTTCCTTCTATTCTCCAAACAATGCCATATTGTGAACGCACTTTGAAATTCTGGGAGACATGGTCAACATTGTCCGAACCTTCAAACACGATAGGCAGAGCCAGCACCTTACTGATGGTAAGCGTATCCAAACCCTTGATACGAGGATATAAACCATCTTCGCACACCCAATCACCAGAACCACTAAAAGGAGAAACAGAAGCTCCGGTCAATGCATTTGTAGTACAGGAAATTCCATCACTTGAAGAAGAATATGACGGAACACGTGTCGCATCAAAATAAGACGCACCCGGGGTTGCTATTCTCACACCATTTACACGACCCAAATTGTAACGATGATCCTTATTTGTTGGGGATGTAGTAAACGCATACGCACCACCTGTACTGCCATATATATCACCCGCATTGAAACAAACATCAGCGCCTTCCCCGTACACATAAGTAGTATTGGTTAACGATATACCAATTGCTGTACATTCGTTTGAATTGTTGCTATATGCCGACAAATTCGTTATTTTTCCCGCATTAAAACAGTATGTGGCCTTTGTATATGATATACCCAATGCTCTACTGCTACGTCCGACACCAGTTGAAGTAATATCTCCCAAATTGTAACAGTAAGACACGATGCCACCTGTAGCAACAATACCAGCCACATATGCGTCAGGATTTTCAATATTACCTTTATTATGACAATAGGTAACAGTACTACTGCTGGGCAATGTACCCGCTATACCTGCAGTATAGCAATAATCAGTACCCGTTCCTTTAATATTACCAGAGTTAGAACAATTACTAATAGCGATTTGTGGATTAGAGCCATTAATATATCTTCCCACAATACCACCAGGATATCTGTCGGAAGTAATATTTCCATAGTTATGGCAATTATCCACATAATTATTATTACTTCCTACAGAATTCAAGATACCACCCACGGCATCATATTGTCCCGTTCGTCCACTATTATATACAGAATAACTACTTCCACTATTCCATGTTATATTATTTCTGTTAGTACAATTCTTAATGTAACAAGTGTAATCGCCCATTGCCGTCTCATGTATAAGACCACCTCTTACCACCGTACTTCCTGTAGCATGGCAATTGTCAACTGTACCTCCACGCATAGAGAAAACGAGTGCACCCCATGCGTTGGTTTTCACATTATCCACTGTCAGATTCTTGATAGTGGCTCCCTCAATGTAACTGAAGAAGGCACTTTTTACTGCATTTGGTGTCCAACCCGTCACTTTATGGTTTTGACCATCGTAAGAACCTTTGAACGGCGTAGACTCTGCACTACCTATACTCACCCAATTATCAGTGGGCATCGTAATATCTGCCGTTTGTATGAAAAAAGTATTCTCACCCAAGACAGGCACAGTAAAATGCTTATAAGAGAATGCAGTACCATTGTTAATACCATTGCGGAAGGCCGTAAGATCTGTTATGTTATTAATGGGGAAGGGGTTCGTTTCTGAACCAATATAAGGAGCCTTGTCTAATTGCAAGACGTATGAACGGCTGTTATCACCTTTTTGGGCTTTCAGCACAACATAGCTCTGGCCAGTAACAGACAATCTTAATGCCACAGGGTCGAAAGAACCCACACCTACTCGTTCTATCTCCTGCCAGGTCATGCCTGTGGTAGAGCCTACCGTAATCTCATCTACAGTAGAAAGATCGGAAAGTGTAATACCTGAGGGCAGGAATATCGGCACTTGTGAGAAAGCCACAACATCCTGGCTCAACTGAGAAAGTGTAACTCCTGAGGGAAGCGTAATAGACGGATACAAGCCTGTTCCTCCTGCCGTAAAGCCCGTAGGAGCCCAGGTGCCAGTCATTTCCGTAGTTTCCATATCCGTACCAGGGGTGGGATTCGGGGTAACCTTACAGTCAATCAACTGCTTGTCGTAAGAGCAGTCTGTGAAAACCGTGCTACTATTGATGTTTTCACCCACAATACCACCCGTATACTGAAATTGTCCATGCAAAATACAGGAAGAATAGACATGTTCTATGGTACATGCCGGATCTGAGTTGTTTACTTTACCTACAATACCACCCAATTGTGAACCATTGGAGTAGATAGTCGCACTGGCGTATGATGTGGAAATCACCGTTCCAGCTTCCATGTGTCCTACTAAACCACCAGTGTAATTGCCGGAAGCCTGAATGGTACCAATGAAGAAACATTTCTCCACTCTACCACCAAGTGCTTTACCCACAATACCACCCGTAGCGTTGGCACCTTCGAAATAGCTGTTCACCACACCCAGATTTTTGATTACCGCATGGTTGGCGATAGCTCCGCAGAAGCCGTTAGCATCTGTGGTATTCTTCACAAAAAGACCACTTATCACGTGGAAGTCACCATCAAAATTACCATCAAAAGGATGAGCCTCGGTACCGAGCATAACCCAAGCATAATTGCCCGAACCTGAAGGCTTCACTCCCGCACAAGATGCCACATCAGCATCAATGTACTTGATATCATCAGCCAGCTTGAAGAACGAACCTTCTGCCATGTTAGCAATGGCAATATAGCCTTCCGCCTCAGCATCATAATATGATGAGTCAGAAGGGTTGTAGTAGAATACACCACCTTCGTTCACTTCCTTTGCCAACGTATACAGTTGGTTTTTAGTGCTAATCAAAAAAGGATTATCGGCCGAACTACCGATTGTTTGTGCATGCAGTCTTACTGCCGGCAACATTAGCAGCAATGCCAGCAGAAGCACACTTAATTTTGAACGGTGAATAGAGCATTCACGCTGTTTCAACTTTTGTAGCAAGTCAAAATTTTTCATAATCGTGTTTTTAATATTAATATTTATTACATTTCATATTTTCCTTTACAATAAAAAAAACAACACTCCGTTTTTTCTACGGATTCCAACAATTATCAAAGCTTGCAAATTTAACAATTTTGTCGGCAGAAAAATCAAACATCCTTCCAAGAGCCTTTATAACAACACATTAAGTTTTTTTAACATTATAATTTATCTGATAATCAATTATTTAAATTACATAATAAAAATAACTGTGGATTTTTTCAACAAAGTCATAAAAACAAAAACACAACAGTATAAGCGGATACAAGTCAAAAGACAAGTATTCATATACCTTATTTTCAACAAATTATACGTAAAGAAAATAAAAAAAAGAGGCGATTACCTCCCTACTCCACTGAGACAATTATTGCTCGGAAAAAGTGGAAATTTAGAAGAAAAATGCACAAAAAAACGCAAAACTGAAGTGTTTTTTCAACCCATACAAAAAGCAAAAAACGCTAAAAACAGCAGAAAACAACGTAATATAAAACAAAATAATTGACAAATTATTATGTTTAATATTTATAATTTAATTTTGAATTCTATGCGGATATTGCGGCTCCGTCGCATTTGTTTTTTTGAATTCTGAATTTTTCAAATCCTAACCCCTAATTCCTAGTCCCCTATTTATATTTTCATCAGCGTGTCACCATCGGTGGAGTCAAGGGTGAAAATGTAAAAAATGCAAGCAGCAGACACAATTTTCAAATATATTTATATACATTAAATTATTTTTCGTATCTTTGCAAGCTAATATTGAAAGCTGAAAGCTAAATAGATAAAACACCCTTAAAGACCTTTAAAACCTTAAAGACCTTACATCTCTCCCCTCCGCAAAACCGCAGAAACTAAAAACAAACAATAAACAACAAAACAAAAAAATAATGGCAAGCAGAAGAAAAGAAATGTTCCCGAACGTGACCGACGAACAGTGGAACGACTGGAAATGGCAGGTAAAGAACCGCATTGAGACCTTAGACGAATTGAAGAAATACATTGATCTGACTCCCGAGGAAGAGGAAGGCGTAGCCCAATCGCTCAAGACTTTGAGAATGGCTATCACCCCTTACTACCTGAGTTTGATTGATCCTACAGATCGCCACTGTCCCGTACGCCGTCAGGCTATCCCGACCATCGCCGAGACTCACCAGTCGCCCGCCGACCTACTCGACCCACTGCATGAGGACGAAGACTCTCCCGTTCCGGGCCTCACCCACCGCTACCCCGACAGAGTGCTGTTCCTGATTACCGACATGTGCTCCATGTACTGCCGCCACTGCACCCGTCGTAGATTCGCCGGCCAGAACGACTGCGAATCTCCTTCAGAAAGAATCCAAAAAGCTATCGATTATATAGCCCGCACCCCGCAAGTTCGCGACGTGCTGCTTTCTGGCGGTGATGCCCTGATGGTAAGCGACCGTATGCTGGAATCTATTATCCAGCGTCTGCGCGCTATCCCTCATGTTGAGATTATCCGCTTAGGCACCCGTACTCCCGTGGTTTGCCCGCAGCGTATCACCGACGACTTGGTGAACATGCTGAAGAAATATCATCCCATTTGGGTGAACACCCACTTCAACCACCCCAACGAGGTGACTGAAGAATCAGCTGCCGCTTGCGCCAGACTGGCCAATGCCGGTATTCCGTTAGGCAACCAGTCAGTACTGCTCCGCGGTGTAAACGACTGCCCCTATGTGATGAAGAAACTGGTACAGGAACTCGTGAAAATGCGTGTTCGTCCGTACTACATTTACCAGTGCGACTTGTCCATGGGTCTGGAACATTTCCGTACCCCCGTTTCCAAGGGTATCGAAATCATCGAATTCCTGCGTGGACATACTTCAGGCTATGCCGTTCCCACTTTTGTGGTGGACGCCCCCGGCGGTGGTGGCAAGACTCCGGTTATGCCGAACTACGTCATCTCACAGAGTCCGCATAAGGTTATCCTGCGTAACTTTGAAGGTGTTATCACTACTTACACTGAACCCAGAGAATACCACGAAGAATGCCAATGCCCCGAATGCCAGGCCGAGAAACACAACACAGAAGGTGTCGCTTCCCTGCTGGCCGGCAACCAGATGGCATTGGAGCCGAATGAACTGGAGAGAAAAAAGAGACACAGAAAATAGGGATCAGGTAGAAGGTAGAAGGTAGAAGGTAGAAGGTGGAAGGTGGAAGGGATTAGAATTAAGAATTAAGAATTAAGAATTAAGAACTAAGAACTAAAACAATTAAACATTTCAACGCTTCAACAATTCAACAATTCAACATTCTTAACTTTTAATTCTTAGTTCTTAACTTAATTGGCACATTAAAACAATGAATAAAAGCATCATCGAAACGGCGAAAAAAGTGCTCCAGATGGAGTCAACGGCAGTGCTGCAACTACAGCAGTACCTTGACGATGATTTTGTCCGCTGCCTCGATGTGATTCTCCACTGCAAAGGCCGTGTGATTGTTACAGGCATTGGCAAAAGTGCCATTATAGCCCAGAAAATAGTGGCTACCTTTAACTCCACGGGCACACCTGCGGTCTATATGCATGCCGCCGACGCCATCCATGGTGATTTGGGCATCATCCAGCCCGATGATGTGGTCATCGCCATCTCAAAAAGTGGCAACACACCTGAAATTTCCGTACTGATACCATTCCTCAAACAAAGCCAGACACCACTTATCGCTTTGGTAGGCAACACCCAGTCGTTCCTGGCTTCCGAAGCCGACTATGTGCTCAACTGCACCGTCGATAAAGAAGCATGCCCCAACAACCTGGCACCGACATGTAGCTCCACCGCACAATTGGCCATGGGTGACGCCATCGCCAGCTGCCTGATAGAGCTCCGCGGCTTCAGCTCCAACGACTTTGCCAAGTTCCACCCTGGCGGTATCTTAGGCAAACGCCTGTACCTGAAAGTGGCAGACTTATACAAGTACAACGATGTACCCCTCGTACATCCCGATGCGGCTATGCCACAAGTAATTCTGGAAATTTCCGGCAAATGCTTAGGCGTAACCGCTGTCACTGTTGACAAAAAAGTGGTGGGTGCCATCACCGATGGCGACCTGCGACGTATGTTGGAGAAGAATCCCGACTATGCCCAGCTGACCGCCCGTGACGTGATGACCGTGAACCCCAAAACTATCAATGTGAATGCCCTCGCTCTCGACGCACTGAACCTGATGAAACAGAAAAACATCACCAACCTGTTCGTCGTCAATGACCAAGAAGAGTATTTGGGCGTCATCCATATTCATGACCTCATACGAGAAGGAATCTTTTAAAATGACTATTAAAAGCTATGAAAAGCACTAAATTAGCAGGCCGATACGCCAAAGCATTGTTCGATTTTGCCAATCAACAGGATGAAATAGAAGCGGTAAACAAAGATTTAGCCCTTATCAAGTCCGTGTTGAAAGAGAATTCGCAACTGAAAGCCGTCATCGAAAGTCCTGTCATCTTCCCCGACAAGAAGAATGACATCTTCGCAGATCTTTTTTCCGGCAAAATCAACAAAACCACCTTTGGTTTTCTTTCATTGATTATCAAAAAGAAAAGAGAGCCTTCCCTTTCCACCATCTGTGACGAATATTTAAACCTATATAATATTCACCATAACATCAAAATCGCTCACATTACTACAGCTGTTCCGCTTAGCGAAGAACTTGCAGTTGCTCTGAAAAAGCTGCTGGAAGAAGAGACTCACGCCACCATCCAGCTTCAAGAGAAGGTGGATAAAAATATTATCGGCGGCATTCTCGTCAGAATTGACGACTTCCTCTTCAACGCCAGCATTTTGGCAAAAATCAACAAGCTCAGGGCCGAATTCTCGCACAATGTGTATCAAGCAGCGTTTTAGAAACTGAAAGTTGACAGTGAAGAATTAAGAATTAAGAATTGAGAATTAAGAATTAAGAATTAAGAATTAAGAACTAAAAGTTAAACATAATAAATGATAGTGACCTCGAAGAGGTCAGATTTCAATAACCCCGCACAAGCGCAGCGCAGTGTGGGGGGTGTAAAAAAATCAAAATTCATATCATGGCAGAAATTAAACCATCAGAAGTGACCGCGATACTGCGGCAGCAACTACAAAACTACGATGCGAAATCCGAGCTGGAAGAGACTGGCACAGTCTTGGTCGTCGGTGACGGCATTGCCCGTGTTTACGGACTATACAACGCCTGCTCCGGCGAGTTGGTGACCTTCGAAACCCAGGAGGGAGAGACCATCACCGGCATCGTGCTGAACCTGGAAGAGGACAACGTGGGTGTCGTACTCCTCGGTGACTCCAAAAAGCTCAACGAGGGTGACATCTGCAAGCGAACCGGCAAAATTGCCTCCATCAACGTGGGTGAAGGCCTGCTCGGACGTGTCATCAACACCCTGGGCGAACCCATCGACGGCAAGGGCAAAATTGAAGGAAAACTGTACGAGATGCCCATCGAGCGTAAGGCTCCTGGTGTTATCTTCCGTCAACCCGTAAAAGAGCCGCTCCAAACCGGTATCAAGGCCATCGACGCTATGATTCCCATTGGCCGTGGCCAGCGTGAGTTGATTATCGGTGACCGTCAGACGGGTAAGACCGCTATCGCCATCGATACCATCATCAACCAGAAGGAGTTCTACGAAAAAGGCGAACCTATCTACTGTATCTATGTAGCTGTTGGTCAGAAAGGTTCTTCCGTGGCCGCCATCGTCAAGACACTGACAGAAAGAGGTGCTATGCCCTACACTGTTGTGGTGACCGCCACTGCTTCCGACCCAGCCGCCATGCAGTTCTATGCTCCCTTTGCCGGAGCTGCTATCGGCGAGTACTTCAGAGACAGCGGCCGCCCCGCGTTAATCATCTATGACGACTTGTCCAAGCAAGCCGTAGCTTACCGTGAGGTTTCCTTGCTGCTCCGTCGTCCGCCTGGACGTGAGGCATACCCTGGCGATGTGTTCTACCTGCACTCAAGACTGCTGGAAAGAGCAGCTAAAATCATCGAATCTGATGAGATTGCCGCCAAGATGAACGACCTGCCCGAGAGCATCAAGCCTATTGTTAAAGGTGGTGGTTCACTGACCGCTCTGCCCATCATCGAAACCCAAGCTGGTGACGTGTCAGCTTATATTCCGACCAACGTTATCTCCATCACCGATGGTCAGATTTTCTTGGAGACTGGCTTGTTCAACGCAGGTGTGCGCCCCGCTATCAACGTGGGTGTGTCCGTATCCCGTGTAGGTGGTAACGCCCAGATCAAGTCCATGAAGAAAATCGCCGGTACGCTGAAACTCGACCAGGCACAATTCCGTGAACTTGAATCCTTCACCAAGTTCGGTTCCGATGTGGACCAAGCCACACAAAATGTATTGGATAAAGGTGCTCGCAACGTGGAAATCCTGAAACAGCCCCAATACTCACCCCTTAAGGTGGAAGAACAAATCGCCATCATTTTCTGCGGTGTAAAAGGACTGCTGCAAAAGGTTCCCACCAACAGAATCAAGAATTTCGAAACCGAATATATCCAAACCATGCACGACGAGCATCAGGATGTATTGGACACCTTGCGCAGTGGAAAGATTGACGACAGCATCATGCAAACCTTGGAAGCTGCCTGCAAAGAAGTCTGCAAAAAATACGAAAAATAATCTATGGGAAATCTAAAAGAAATACGAACCCGAATTTCCTCTATCGAGTCCACGGAAAAGATTACCAGTGCCATGAAACTGGTGTCAGCCGCCAAGTTCCGCCGCTCGCAACAGGCCATCATTGCCCTGCGTCCTTACTCCAACAAGCTGAGTGAAATCATGCGGAACATCTCCGACGCCGCCGACACAGTGGAAGACATGCCCCTGTTTGTCCAGCGTGCACCCGAAAAAGTGGTGGTCATTGCCATCACCTCTAACAAAGGGCTCTGCGGCAGTTTCAACTCCTCCGTTGTCAAAGAGGCTCACCGGCTGGTAAAGGAAAAATACAACAAACAGCTGCAGGACGGCAATGTGCAGTTCATTTTCTTAGGCAAGAAAGGAAAGGAGCAACTTGGCAAAGCCTACCCTGCCCTGCTGACCAATGAGCAACTTCTGGACAAGCCCGAGTTTTCCGAAATCGCCAGCATCGCAGAGGACTTGATGGACAAGTTTGTAAAGAAAGAAATCGACAAGGTAGAAATCGTTTATAACCAATTTGTTAACGCTGCCACCCAAAGAGTGACAGTAGAACAATTTCTCCCCGTAGCGGCTCCCGCCAATACGGAAGGAAGCAAATTGAAGAACGACTATATCTTCGAGCCTTCCAAGGAAGAACTGTTCAGAACGCTGACTCCCAGAATCTTGAAGCTTCAGCTATATAAAACCCTCATTGACTCCATCGCTTCTGAACATGGTGCGCGTATGACCTCCATGTCCAAGGCTACCGACAATGCCAACGAGATGCTGAAAGAGCTGAGACTCAAGTACAACAACGCCCGACAGTCGGCTATTACCAACGAACTGATAGAGATTGTGAGCGGAGCGGAAGCCCTGAACAATTAACAACGTTTCCCCAAAATGCATAAGTCGGGGTAATTCCCGACTTATTTTTTTATATATATACAAAAACTAATAGCGAATGGGTATCATCATCCGACAAAGTATCAAAGGAACCATTGCCAATTACATAGGCATCGCCATCGGCTTTGTCACCACTTTCTTCGTACTCACCAAATATCTCAGCACCGAGGAAGTGGGCTTGACGCGTGCGCTGCTTGATATCGCCATACTATTTTCCGGTTTGGCACAGTTAGGCACCACGGCCTCCATGATGCGCTTCTACCCCTATTTCAAAGACGAAGAACACAAAGACCATGGCGTGTTCTTCTGGAGCATTGTCATTCCGTTTATCGGTTTTTTTATTTTCCTTTCTGTCTTTTTGTTATGTAAAGAATGGATTATCAGCAAATACATCGACAATGCACCTTTACTGGTCAACTACTACTATTTTATCATCCCCTTAGCTTTCTTCATGCTATACATGTCAGTCTTTGAAGTCAACTCCAATGTACTGATGCGTATCACAATACCCAAATTCATACGGGAAGTCGTCATCCGCGCATCACTCCTTATCGGCTATTTACTTTTCGGTTTCAAATACATAAGTCTTGATGGCTTAGTTATCTGGTTCTGTGCTACTTACGGCTTAGCCACCTTACTCAACATCATCTATTTGTTGAGTTTGAAAAGAATCTCTTTCAAACCCGACTGGCAGCATCTAACGCCTCAGCTGAAAAAAGATTTCGCGCTTTACACCCTGTTTTTGATTACAGCAGCATTGGCTGGCAACATCACTCCCACACTAAGTACACTTTTCGTGTCAGCGAAGATGGGCTTGGCCTATATGGGCGTCTATGCCATTGCCACCTATATTGCCACTTTGGTAGAAATCCCCTATCGTTCGCTCGGTGCCATTGCTCAACCGCAAATTGCACAGGCCATGAAAGACAACGACATACCTATGGTCAACAACCTGTGCCAAAAAGTGTCGCTACACCAACTGTTGGCAGGCTCATTCATCTTTGCGATGATATGGATAAACATTGACCTTGCCTTCCAAATCCTTCCTAACGGGCAGAATTATGCGGCAGGAAAATGGGTGGTATTCATCCTGGCCCTTTCACGACTCTTTATTTCGACCTTCGGCGTGGGCACTTCAGTTCTCGGTTATTCCCGATATTATTACATGTCACTGATTTTCACGGTCCTTCTAACAACCTCGGCCATACTTCTCAACATCTATTTAATTCCCATCTTGGGCATCAATGGTTCTGCCCTCTCCAACCTGATTTCATACGTCTTGTATATCAGCATGTTATTAGTTTTAATCAGGTGGAAAATCGGCACCAATCCACTCTCTTGGGCACAATTAAAAGTGGTTGTTATCATTTCTACAATATTCATAGTCAATATTTTATGGATTAAAACTCTCTATCCCATTTTCACTTCCCTACCCTTTAAACCCGTGATAAACAACATCATTGACGGTATCATAAAAACTGTGCTATTGGGAGGCCTCGGCATCGCCACCATCTATTTCTGGAGAGTATCGGAAGAAGTGAACGTTTTAGCGAGAAAGGCGATGGCGAAGCTACGCAGGTAGTGGGATACGGGTTTTAGGGGTTAGGTGTTAGGGGTTAGGGAGGTTAGAAGATTACAGGATTACAGGATTACAGGATTATGGGATTACAGGATTATGGGATTACAGGATTATAGGATTACAGGATTACAGGATTATAGGATTACAGGATTACAGGATTATAGGATTACAGGATTATAGGATTATAGGATTACAGGATTACAGGATTATAGGATTACAGGATTACAGGATTATAGGATTACAGGATTATAGGATTACAGGATTACAGGGGTACAGGGATTAGGAATTCAAAATTCAAAAATATTGCGGTGGAACCGCAACCCCCGCATAGTGATTCAGTTTTATTAATTTGCATCTTTGCTAATTAATTCGTATTTTTGCAAGTTAAATTGTGACGAATGAAAAAGATTGGCGTTTTCGGGGTCGGGCACCTCGGACAAATACACTGCAAATGCATCAATGAGAGTGACAAGGCCGAATTATGCGGCATTTATGATGTGAATATCGACCATGCAAAAGAAGTTTCCAAACAATTAGGAGTACCTTTTTTTGAACAAGCCGAGCAACTGCTGGCACAATGCGACATCGCTGATATTGTGTGCACCACCACGTACCATTACGAGATGGCAAAATTGGCCATGCAACACCGCAAGCCTGTCTTCATTGAAAAACCCGTCACTGCCACCGTTGCACAAGCCGAAGAGCTGCTTCAACTGAGTCGCGAGTACAATATTCCCGTGCAAGTGGGCCATGTGGAACGCTTCAACCCCGCTTTCCTTGCTGCCAAGTCCAAAATCAAACATCCCATGTTCATTGAAGGTCATCGTTTGGCCCTCTTCAACCCCCGTGGCAACGATGTTTCCGTCATTTTGGACCTGATGATTCACGATATCGACATTGTGCTAAAAATCGTTGACTGCCCTATCGTTGACATCCAAGCCAGCGGGGTAGCTATCGTCACCGACACCTTCGATATTGCCAATGTGCGCCTTACCTTTGAAAACGGTTGTGTCGCCAACCTCACTGCCAGCCGTATCTCAATGAAGAACATGCGGAAAATCCGTCTCTTCCAGGAAAACGCCTATATCAGCATGGATCTTTTAGAAAAAAAGACTGAAATGATTCATATAGAAAATGTTACTGGAGAAGTAGATGATCCTTTCGCCATGATTCTTGATTTGGGTGAGGAAAAAGGCAAAAAAAGAATCATCATCGATATGCCCCAAATTGAAGCCAATAACGCCATCCGCTGCGAGCTGGAAAGTTTTATTCATTCTATTGATAATCAACTCATTCCTGAAGTCAGTCTGCATGATGGATACAATGCGCTGAAAACCGCATACCAAATTATCGAAAAAATGAACTGCAACATAAAATAAAACACCACATTCAACGTTATATAATAGGATGAAGAAATTTTTACTCTTACTTACGGTATTATGCTGCTGTTTTTGTTCATGCAAAGACCAGCATGACTATACCCCTGCCATGCTGGAATTCAGCAAGGACGCTTTTGATGACTGCTTTGACGTATCCAACTATAATGTTGAACATGATGAGCAGATTACTGATGAAGACAAATTGCATGTGATGGGACAGCACAAATTCACCCATGTATATGTTTCATACGGTGGTAAGGCCTTAGGTGTATGGGAACTGCCTTGCACGGTTCCTATTCTGGACGTAAATAGCAACGACAGCAGCTTTGTGGATATTGTACCCTGCTTCAAGAAAAACGGACTAAGCAGCACCATCAAAGGTTATAGCTATGTCAAAACATACAAAAAGAAAGTGCTGCTGCAAAAAGGCAAGACTACATACATCAACAAAGAAAGCATGCACAAATTTTACGAATACCATAAGTATGCCATCTTCAAATTAATAGAGCCATTCACCTCACAGAATTCCTTTTCCCCACACAACACGTTGATGTCCATTGTCAATTTCAACTGTGTGATGGATCCGGAGGACAACACCAACAGAATCGGTTTGCTGTCTCTCACCAACGACTCCCTGCGTAACAGTTTTGAAGTGGCTTCCTCCGAAATCAGTCTGCCTGTCAACTACCAAACCTACTTGGAAATCAGATACAAATGCGACAATGATTTAAGCATAGAAATATACGCTCCCAACTATTTCAACGTATATCCGTGCGGCGGGTTGTATGCTACTGACAAATGGCAGACCGCCTACATCAATTTGGATGAAAGCCTGACCAACATATACAACTCCGGAACCATCTTCCCCGGTACTATCAATATCAAAATACTGCTGAGTGGAGCCCGATTGAGCGACCGTGACACCCACTATTATATTGACTATGTGAAGGTTATTACCGGACCGCAGGCGTAAGCAGAAATCAGGTTACAGGGGATAGGTGTTAGGGGTTAGGAAGGATAGAAGATTACAGGATTACAGGATGATGGATTACAGGATGATGGATTACAGGATGATGGATTACAGGATGATGGATTACAGGGGTTAGGGATTAGGGATTAGAATAAAAAAAAATGCGGTGGAACCGCAGCCGCCGCATACACACACCCAAAAAAAACAATAGATGAAACAGAACAAAAAATTACTCATTGGCTATCACGTCGTCATGGACATCCTGGCGGCGATTATCACATGGGTGATTTTCTTCATCTATCGAAAATATAATGTCGATCCACAAGTGTTCGACCAATTCTCCACTGCCATTCTGCATGACAACAAGTTCTGGCTCGGCATCTGTCTACTGCCCATTTATTGGATGCTCTTGCATTTGTTTATCGGTTATTACCATAATATATACAGAAAATCACGTCTGAAAGAATTAGGGCGAACCTTTTTTGTCAGCCTTTTCGGCGTCATCCTGTTTTTCTTTGTGTTCATCTTGGATGATATCGTAAATACTCCTTCCGACTACATTAAATATTTTCTGGTGCTATTTGGATGCCAGTTTATTCTGACCTACATACCGAGGGTTTTGATGACCACTCACATCAACCGCATGATCCACAACGGTGAAATCGGTTTCAAAACTCTAATTATCGGCAGTGACGAAATAGCGTTAAACACTTATCAATCGGTAGTAAAGCAGAATATTCGCTCCGGCAACTTTATTGTGGGTTACATTTCATTGCCCAACAGCGACGACCACACACTCAGCACTGCACTACCCTGCATGGGCGGTCTTAACGATATGCGAGACATCATTCAAAAAGAACATATCGAAGAAATCATTATCGCCATTCATAATGGCCAACGGAAATACATTGAAGAGATACTGTCAACCATCAGAGAGATTCCCGGACTGACCTTGAGCATACTGCCTCAAATACAGGACTACCTGATGGGCACCATCAAAATGTCGTCGGTGTTTTATGAGCCTTTAATTTCCATTGACTCCGAATACATGTCACCCTGGCAACGCTATGTCAAACGCATGATGGACATCGTCATATCCTTTTTTGCCATCATTCTCTTGTTGCCCTTATATCTCTTTTTGGCTATCGGAGTCAAATGCTCATCTAAGGGCCCCATTTTCTACAAGCAAGAGAGAATCGGCTATCAAGGCAAACCCTTCAACATCATCAAATTCAGATCGATGTATACGGATGCGGAGAAAAACGGTCCCATGCTGTCGAGTGAGGAAGACCCCCGCATCACCAAGTTCGGCCGTTTCATGCGTCGTTCGCGTTTGGACGAGACACCCCAGTTTTTCAATGTGCTGAAAGGCGACATGTCGTTGGTAGGACCAAGACCTGAGCGTCAATATTATATTGACAAAATTGTGGAGAAAGCCCCCTACTATCGATTGCTGTTGGGTGTAAAACCCGGCATCACCTCCTGGGGGCAGGTGAAATTCGGCTATGCCGAGAATGTGGATGAGATGGTGGAGCGTATGCGTTTCGACCTCCTGTACTTGGAAAACATGTCGATTCAGATGGACATCAAGATACTCATATATACCGTGCTGATCATCTTGAAAAACGAGGGCAAATAATCCCAAAGGAGAAGCCGTGAATCACCTCTTTTCGAAGCAGTCAAATCCAGGCAAATAGAAAAAGTTGAAAAAAAATCTATTTACCTATCTATCAATCAAAAAAATATGTATATTTGCACTCCCTAAAATGAGGTAGAGGAGTATGGAATTTTTGCATATAAACATCTCATTATAAGGGAATTACGAAAATGAAAGAAAAATCGGTTTGCGAGAACCGGAACTAAAAACATTATAAAATTAAACAAAATGTCTGGATTATTAGGAAAAAAAATTGGGATGACTAGCATCTATGATGCCTCTGGCAAGATAGTGCCATGCACGGTATTGGAGGCTGGTCCTTGCGTAGTTACGCAAGTCAAGACCGTTGAGAAAGACGGTTACAATGCAATCCAATTGGGTTACGATGAAAAGAAAGAAAAACGGACGACCAAAGCGTTGAAAGGACACTTTGCCAAGGCCGGCACAACTCCGAAGAAACTGTTGCGCGAGTTCACACGTTTCGAGGAAGGTCACAAGAAACAGTATGGTGAAGTATTGGATGTCACCGTATTTGAGGAAGGTGAATTTGTTGATGTCATCGGCATTTCAAAAGGTAAAGGTTTCCAGGGTGTCGTCAAACGTCACGGCTTCGGCGGTGTCGGCGACAGCACGCACGGTCAGCACAACCGTCTGAGAGCTCCCGGTTCTCTGGGTGCATCCTCCTACCCTTCAAGAGTATTGAAAGGTATGCGCATGGCTGGTCAAACCGGTAACAAACAGGTGAAGATGATCAACCTGCAGATCATGAAGATCGTGAAAGAAAAGAATTTAGTTTTAGTAAAAGGTTCCGTACCAGGACCTAATGGTTCATATATAAAAATTGAGAGATGGAGTTAAGAGTATATAAAATCGACGGAAGCGAATCAGGCAAGACAGTCACATTAAACGACAACATCTTTAATGTAGAGCCTAATGATCATGCTATTTGGTTGGATGTGAAACAATATCTGGCCAATCAAAGACAAGGAACGCACGACACTCTGGAAAAATCAACCGTTTCCGGCAGTACGCGCAAACTGAAAAGACAGAAAGGTACGGGCGGCGCACGTGCAGGTAGCATCAAGTCTCCGACCATCCGTGGTGGTGCCACTGTCTTCGGACCTCACCCCAGAGATTACAATTTCAAACTGAACAAGAAAATCAAACGCTTGGCCCGTTTCTCAGCCCTGACTTACAAGGCTAAAGAAGACAAGATCATCGTGGTGGAAGATTTCTCTTTCGAAGCACCCAAGACCAAATCTTACTTGGATATTCTGAAGAAATTCAACCTGCAGGATGCCAAAACGCTGATGCTGGTTAACGAAAGCAACAGAAACGTTTATCTGTCAGCCCGCAACCTGAAACGCACCAATGTGATGAGAGCTAAAGACGTGAACACCTACAACGTGCTGAACGCCAACAACCTCATCATCTGCGAAAACAGCTTGAAAGACATCGAAAAAATGTTGGGCGAGTAATATTAACAGAGTCAATAACAAGTAATACATACAAAAATGAACGTAGTTATTAAACCCATCATCAGTGAAAAGATGACAATGGTTGGTGAAAAATACAACCGTTATGGTTTCATTGTTGACAGAAAGGCCACCAAACCTCAGATTAAGAAAGAAATCGAGGATCTTTATGGTGTGAAAGTGCTGCAGGTGAACACCCTCATCCAGCGCGGTAAGTCAACCTCCCGCTACACCAAGGCCGGCATGATTCAAGGTCAGAAAAACACCTTCAAGAAAGCTATGATTTTCGTCAGCAAGGAAGAAAAAATCGATTTATACAGCAATATTTAATAGCAATAAACAATGGCATTAAAAAAGTACAAACCAGTAACGCCAGGTCAACGCTTCAAAGTTATCAGTGCGTTTGACGACATTACCACAAGCAAGCCGGAAAAGAGCTTATTATGCGCTCATCCGAGCACAGGCGGTAGAAATAATTGTGGTAAAATGACGATGCGAAACCGCGGTGGCGGTCATAAGAAGATGTATCGTTTTATTGATTTCAAAAGAGAAAAAGATGGTATCCCGGCAACCGTTAAGACCATTGAATACGATCCGAACCGTTCAGCTCGTATCGCATTGGTTTTCTATGCCGACGGCGAAAAGCGCTACATTGTTGCTCCTCACGGCCTGAAAGTCGATCAAGTGATCGTATCAGGAACGGGTGTTTCTCCCGACTTGGGCAACACGCTTCCACTGGGCGAGATTCCTTTCGGTTCCGTAATTCACAACATCGAATTACGTCCCGGTCAGGGTGCTAAGATCGCACGTAGTGCAGGTTCTTACGCACAGCTGATGTCTCGTGAAGGCAAGTATGCCGTTATCAAAATGCCATCCGGCGAAACCCGTATGATCCTCTGCGCTTGCAAAGCCACTATCGGTATGGTTTCCAATATCGACCACAGCTTGGAAGTATCAGGTAAAGCAGGTAGAAGCCGTTGGTTGGGCCGCAGACCCCGCGTCCGTGGCGTTGTTATGAACCCTGTTGATCACCCCATGGGTGGTGGTGAAGGTCGTGCCTCTGGTGGACACCCGCGCTCACGCAAGGGCTTGCCAGCTAAAGGTTACAGAACCCGTCATCCGAAGAAAAACTCTGATCAGTACATCATCGAAAGAAGAAAAAAATAATCTTAAAGTAGAATATTATGAGTCGTTCATTAAAAAAAGGTCCATATATCCATTACAAATTGGAACAAAGAGTATTGGAAGCCCAAGAATCAGGCAAGAAAACCACTATCAAGACCTGGTCACGCGCCTCTATGATCTCCCCCGATTTCGTCGGACTTACCATCGCAGTGCATAACGGCAACAAATTCATCCCCGTTTACGTTACTGAAAACATGGTAGGCCACAAATTAGGCGAATTCGCTCCGACACGTATCTTCCGTGGTCACGCTGGTCAAAAGGACAAAGGTAAGAAATAATCTCTTCACCTTACGCCTTATTTCTTATAAATTACAAAGCCTCTCCCTATCGGAGAGGCTTTTTTTTTTACCTATGATGACGCAAAACACTGTATCTCATTCTTTTCTTATTTAACAATTCACTTTTATTAATAAATAAATTATTTTCTTTAATTTTGTTGATTTATAATAAATTTATATTATCTTTGCAGGCGGAAATTAGCATAAAAAATGAAGACTCCAAAACAGGAATTCGGACAGAAAGGCGAGGAACTTGCAGAAGATTTTTACCGCAAGAACAACTATGTCATATTGGAAAAGAACTGGCGCTGCTATCATCTGGAAGTGGATCTCATCGTATTAAACAATGACTATATCGTGTTTTGTGAAGTAAAAACGAGGAGTTACACCACTTTAGGCGAACCTGAAACCTTTGTCACCCCGCAAAAACAGAAGAACCTCATCCGTGCTGCCAATATGTACCTGAATCGCAAGAGTATTTCCAAAGAAGTGCGTTTTGACATCATCTCCATCGTCCGCTGCGGTGAGAATTATCAAATACACCATATACCGAACGCTTTTTCACCGAAGTGGTAAATGCTTTCAATTTCTTATATTAACTATACACAGCATTAAATTTATAGAACCATGCTCATAAAAACACACAGCTGCGCATTGATGGGGGTTGCCGCCATTCCCATCACCATTGAAGTAAACATAGAGAACGGTATCAGTTTCTTTTTAGTAGGGCTTCCTGACAGTGCTATCAAAGAAAGTCAACAAAGGATAGATACCGCCCTGAAAAACAATGGCTATAAAATACCCGGCAAGAAAATCGTCATCAACATGGCACCTGCCGACATCCGCAAGGAAGGCAGTGCCTACGACCTTAATTTGGCCATTGGCATCCTGATAGCCTCCGAACAAATCAAAGGCTACGACAAAGTGGGAGATTACTACATCATGGGCGAATTATCCCTGGACGGTCACCTCCAGCCCATCAGAGGGGCCCTTCCTGTCGCCATAGAGGCACGAAAAAGAAAAATGAAGGGAATTATACTACCGGCACAGAACGCCCGCGAGGCGGCAATTGTGAGCGATATAGAGGTACTTGGTGTGGATAACATCCGTCAGGTAATCGACTTTTTCGATAAAGGTGTTCCCATTCCCCCTACCATTGTCAATACGCGCGAGGAATTCCAACGCAGCTTGTGCAACTACGAATTTGACTTTATCGATGTGAAAGGGCAGCAAAATATCAAGCGAGCCATGGAAATTGCTGCCGCTGGAGGGCATAATCTGATTCTGATTGGTCCTCCAGGCTCAGGCAAATCTATGCTCGCCAAACGCCTACCCTCCATCTTACCGCCCTTAACCTTATCTGAGGCTCTCGAAACGACGAAGATTCACTCCGTTGCAGGAAAGATGAATCGCTATTCGTCACTAATTTCAGTAAGGCCCTTCCGCGCGCCACACCACACCATTAGTGATGTGGCGCTGGTCGGAGGGGGTTCTAATCCACAGCCCGGAGAAATCTCCTTGGCTCACAATGGCGTGCTCTTCGCCGATGAGCTCACCGAGTTCAAACGACAAACCCTTGAGGTACTGCGTCAACCGTTGGAGGAAAGAAGTGTTACCATTTCACGTTCTAAGTACAGTGTCACCTTCCCCGCCTCCTTCATGTTCGTTGCCGCCATGAACCCCTGCCCTTGCGGCAACTACAACCATCCTAAGATTCCATGCACGTGTGGACAAGGCGTGGTACAAAAATATCTCAACAAGATTTCCGGTCCCCTCATGGACCGCATCGACCTGCATGTGGAAGTGCTGCCACTATCTACCGAAGAGCTTACCAACGCTCCTTTAGGCGAGACGAGTGCCACTGTTCGTGAGCGAGTGGTACAGGCGCGCAGAATCCAAGAGGAACGTTATAAAATCTATCCTGACATCCACTGCAACGCGCAAATCAACACCAAACTATTACGACAGTACTGTGTAGTGGACAGCGAAGGACTGGAACTGCTGAAAAACACCATGGACAAATTAGGGCTATCAGCCCGCGCCTATGATCGCATCCTGAAAGTTGCCCGTACCATCGCCGACTTGGACAGTGCCGTCGACATCAGCAACGAACACCTCTCCGAAGCTATCAATTTCAGGAGTTTGGATAGGGATAATTGGGGGAAGTGAGAATGCACAATACATTATAAGGGGATTGTGAAACTGGACATAGTCTCGTCCCCATGCATCCTTCAGTCCTTCAAACAACCGATAGGTATCACTTTTACCCCGTCTGTGCGGGTATATGCCATCTCGCCACCTGTCAGCACCATTAACAAATCGGGTTCCCTAAGTTTTGAATGTTCATTTCGGACATTGGCTTCTTGTACCAATCGTTTGATTTCCAAAAGATGCTTGGCCGCATCTTCTATCTCCCTACTACCCAACTTGCATTCTATCAATGCATAACGTCCGTCCTCAAGATGCAGTACTGCATCTGCCTCAAGCCCGGTACGGTCCCTATAATATGAAAGACTACCACCCAAAGACTGCGAATACACACGCAAGTCACGGAAACAGAGACATTCAAAAACAAAGCCGAAAGTATTCAAATCCAGTTCAAGACGTTGGGGTGTTGCACCCAAAGCTGCCACCGCAATGGACGGATCCGTAAAACAGCGTTTCTTGCCTGTCCTGATGGATGTCTTGGAACGGATCGCCGGATTCCAAGCTTCCAAATCATCCAATACGAACAGACGCTCCAAAACATTCACATAATCATCGAAAGTTGACATTGCGGTACCTTCCATTTCAAAAGAAATATCGGAAAGCATACTCGTTTTTTTTGCAACGGAGCACAAATTACGGGCGTATGTACGCAGTATCAGGCGGGCCAGCGAGGGGTTTCGGTGCCGTCCGTCTATACGAGATATGTCCTCGTCACAGATGACGTTCAAGTAATCTCTGGCTATGAGCAATTTTGCCTCATCTGTCATTGTGTCAAGTGATGCGGGCCAACCTCCCCGACAGGCTGAGAAGATGAGCTCTTCTACAGAGAGATTGGATGTCAAACCATCAATATCAACATCCGGCTCATCAAACAATTGCCGAATTGAAACCGTCCCATTGGATTCCAATGATTCATACAAACTCATCGGATACATGGATAGCGGACTGATTCTTCCTGTGCCTGTATGTTGGATTTCTCCGTCTTTATCCTCAATTACAGTTGATCCTGTGAGGATGAATTGTCCTCTCATTCGACGCTCGTCAACAGCATGACGGACTGCGTCCCACAACACTGGGGCCACCTGCCATTCATCAATAAGGCGAGGCGTTTCACCCTTGAGCAATAGGGAGGGTTTTGTGCGTGCAGAAGCCAAATACCCTTCGCGTCTGTCTGGATCTTGCATTTTGATGACGCTTGCGGCTTGCATTTCAGCGGTGGTGGTCTTACCGCACCACTTTGGACCTTTTATCTGAACCGCCCCAAATGCTTCCAATTTTAGAGCTAATTGTTTGTCTGCTATACGCTTGAGATATCTCATAAGCAAATTTTTTAGACGGCAAAATTACAAAAAAAAACGAATCAAGCAACAATATCGGGCGATTTTGTTCATTTTTATCGGGTGATTTTGCTTATTTTTGTCGGGTAATTTTGCAAACACTGTATCTTTCTCCAAATATTGTCCTGTCCACGGACAAAATGGACAAAACGGACAGTTAGAAATAAAATAATCACGAATTAAACCATATATTTTCTGGTAGAAAATAGGTACATCAAATGAACACCCCGTACTGACGAAAAAAAAAGAATTAAAAAGGACATATATTCTGCCAATTATGTTTCTAATCAGTGACACCGGTGCCTGCAACCATGACCACAACGAGAACAGGCCTCACGATTCTCTTGGGGACATGTACCCGAGAGAATACAAATTGAATTATATTGAAAATTTAAGTACTTTTGCAAGTCCAATTTAGAACTGTCTAAAAAAGGGGATGTTTACATAATTACAGAGCCGTTGCCGAGGGTAACGCCTTTTTTTGTAGTTTTGCAACATTGATATTTTTTGTTTAATTAAATGGAGAATTTTTTTGTTTTTTTATTAGTGCTATTTGGCTTTGTTTGTTTTCTCATTTATATAAGAGTAGTAACCCAAGATAAAGGGAATACAAAAGAAAAAATTGGGAAAGCGGTGGGTGATATGGCTCTAAATTCTGCCAATCAAATTTCAAAATTTGCATATACGGTAACCGAGACTTCTGATAACAGAAAAAAAAGGATAGCAAAACAAGCATTGGCTGAAAGAAATTCTTTGTTATATAATTTCGACTGGTACGGCAGTGATGATTACCTTAAACGTTTGTTTACAATAGATGATTATCTGGGGAATTCTTTATTTATCCTTAATATATCAAAGGAAGATTGGGAAAGAACCGCGAAGAAACTATTTTATATAGGAACAATAAAAAAATTGAATTATAGTCGTTTATCTAAAGAAAAACTTACCAAACAATCTCGTAAGTCTATTTTTTTTGATGATAATCCAAGAGAACGGTCTGTCGGCAGTGCATATTTAATTGAATCTTTGGATTTTTTTTAGAATTCCACATACTGAGTGGATAGATTATGGTGAAGCCGTTATATTTATGCATAATCTTTTAGACGATGAAGACATTAAAAATTATGGTTATGTATTAAAATCTAAATAGGGAGACCTGTAATCATTCCACAAGGAAATAGTTCAGTTACGCAGAAATCGTAAAAAGATAATTTTAGATATGTCTTACTGGTTTTCCTCCAAAACTCAACGGGAGGCCACATAAAGTCTTCACACGTGTCTATAAGGTTCCTCCTGAAGAAAGGGGATGTTTATTTACAGATTGTGAAAACAAATTTTATCAGTGTCCTGTCCATGGATAAAATGGACAGGATGGACAGTGAAAAATATAATAATCGGGAATTTATTTTTATGTTTTCTGGTAGATTATATGTCTATCAAAAGAACACCTCGTACGATAAAAAGGAATGGAGCACAAAAATAATTATTTGGAATATCAGATGGGGCACTCGAACAACGGAGTGAGCAGCCACCACATCGGAGGGGACACTTACGACCAGATGATAGAGTTTTCTTCTCGTCTGTTGTGATTTTTTTGATGAAGTATTAGAATTATTTCTATCTTTGCAGGGCAGCATTTGACTATCAATCATTTGCTGCTTTTCATTGTATTACTAACACAAAAATACACATTTTATGCTTCTAAGAATTTATGGTGACGGTATTCAGATTAACAGCTATAGCTATAATGATTATAAAGTAAACCATATCACACAAAGATAAAACTGGTATATGCATTGGATGATGATGATAAATATCTTTTTAAATATAGACAAGATAATTTCAAAACAATAAGTATAGCTGACAAAGAAATAATAGACTTATACAAAAAAAATTCATTTATATACAATCATTGTAATATTATAAGTAATGTTGATACTAGTACTAAAAGATTTCATGAATATCCTATTATTACATGGAGTGGTAATGTTACAGCATATATGGAGATTAATGTATTTAAACCAGAACTTTTATTATTTGAACAATTTTCTATAAAATATACAGATGATGAAATTAAAGTAATACAACCAAGATATGATGGAAAACTATTTGATGAATTAGATTTTTATTCTTGCTATTTTTGACGGTACAGATATGATAATTTACACTTAAGTAATCATCCACAAAGAAAATAGTTCAGTTACGCAGAAATCGTAAAAAGATAATTTTAGATATGTCTTACTTGTATATTCCTCCAAAACTCAATGGGAGGCCACATAAAGTCTTCACACGTGTCTATAAGGTTTCACCTGAAGGACTATTAAAAAGATTTCCTATACATGCATCAGTCATTTCAGAGCTACCTGGAGAAGGACTGAAAAGTTCTGATACCGAGTTTACAACATGGGGAGAAGTGAAAAGGGATGTGGCATATGACTATATTCGTAAAAACATAGACTTATGTCCAATTGTAACGGAGATGTATGAGGCTCAATTTGATGAGTGCCATAATATTATTCATTCTTGTTTTGAGAGCAAAAATGAGCGTATTAAAGACTATAAAACCAAGGAAAAAGAAATAATGACCCAAAAAAGCGAGCATCAATATTCAAATGAATATGACTGTAGTGGGAAATTAGTTTGTAAAACAGACAATAAGACTTTAATCACACTAATAAACGAAAAAGAGCAATATAATTCATATAAAACAGTTGACAGCTTTGACGAGAATGGGAAACTAATAAAAAGAGAATCTGATGATACCGTTGTATTGTTTTCCTATAATGGAGATTTAAAAATATCAATAAAAAAGTATAATACTTATGAAGTCTATAATCTTTTTGAGCAAGGTAAAAAATATGACTTTTGGTACGAAGAGAAGTATGTTTATGATGCAAAGAATAACCTTATCAAAATAGTACGAGAAAATGCCGATGGAACTGTGGAATTATTGGAAGAACGGGAATATAACAAGGATGGGAAACTTAAATGTAAAACAAACAAGACCTATGAGGGAGTTTTCAGAATAAAATACTATAACAATAAAAGGATTCGTATATCAAAAGGGGAATGGAACAATAAACAAAAGTATGTAAAATATACCATTGAACAATTGGATAAGTATGGCAATGTTGTCGGATATTATTATCGAAATAAATCAAAAAAATACAAACCAAAGAAGAATATATGGGTTACAGAAGAGCCCCTTGTGTTAAAAAAGACTATTAAATACACATATGACTCATATGGGAACTGGACAAGAATGGATTACTGTATAAATAGCAGAAATACGTATTTCGTAATTAGAGAGATTGAATACTATGAATAAAAACAGCAATGATGACATCAAGATGGATAATGAAACCAAAAGCCAAATAACCATAGCAATCTCAAACTTACCAGTACTCATAGATAATTGGTTAAAAGCCCGAAATGCATGGACAGAAAAAATATCATGTGACGCAAATAGAGAATTGTTTATTTTTTCCACATCTCAGGCACTTATTGATATGGGGGCTGAAATTTCAACAACTTTACAGTAATTTCAACAGGATAAAACTATTTTAATCACTAATAATGAAACAAATTTGCACTTTTTCCCTTTTTGTATTACTACTGGCCGGTTGTGGAAATACAACTAAGCCAGAACAAGAGGTAGAACAAAACAATCCTTCAGAATTGTGTGTATGGAAGAACGGACAATGGACTACCGAATGGATGCAGAAATATGCTGAATATGTGAGAAACAACGACCGTTTCTTTACCACCGAGAGAATTATAGACATATGGAACACTTGGGGATTGGCTTATATTGACAATGACACAACACCCGAGATGGTGCTGTTCTGTCCTGGAGAAGCCTATGGGAACAAGGTCCTGACCATCCATAATGGAGAGGTTGTGGAATGGAATTCTTGGCGTTGTATGGCGACATACATTTCCCATAGTGGACTCATTGAGAACCATGACGGCCACATGGGTGAATATTGGGATAAAGTATTTGAATTGAAAGATGGTGTATTCAAAGAAATATATAACCACACAGACAAATTGTACATGGCTCACGACAAGATTAACGACACCACGGGAGCTGATGAGTATTATTGTTATTTCAGAGGCGATTCAACATTGAGAATAGGATTTGAAGAAGAATGTGAAGAATACCATACTCTAAAAAACAACATTTACACATCAGTAGGTGATGCAATAGATTTTAGTTCAATCGACCATCAACCCACTTCAATTTTTGAAACCGGCTGGTCTCCCGACAGTGTGTCAAAGGAAGAATACACATTGACATTAAAAGTTAAATAATCACGGTTTATTATGTCCCCAATCCACATCATACCGAGTGAGTTCAACAAGGAGCTCAAATTGGAACTCGCCTACTCCATCAAGGCCGGTTTTCCATTATCGGATTGTTCGACCATCACACACCATCAGGGAAGAAACATCCCACAGCCCACTTCTGGCAGCTCCTGGCGGACTTTCAGAGGTCGGATGGCACAACTGACCTCTGATTGTAAAAACGGGCCAAAATAAAGGAGATTTTGAAACATTCTGAAATAGTATAGGATGTAAAAACATAAATTTATCAGTGTCCTGTCCACGGACATAATGGACAAAATGGACAGTTAGAAATAAAATAATCACGAATTAAACCTTATATTTTCTGGTAGAAAACAGGTACATCAAATGAACACCCCGTACTGACATCCGCAAGGAAGGCAGTGCCTACGACCTTAATTTGGCCATTGGCATCCTGATAGCCTCCGAACAAATCAAAGGCTACGACAAAGTGGGAGATTACTACATCATGGGCGAATTATCCCTGGACGGTCACCTCCAGCCCATCAGAGGGGCCCTTCCTGTCGCCATAGAGGCACGAAAAAGAAAAATGAAGGGAATTATACTACCGGCACAGAACGCCCGCGAGGCGGCAATTGTGAGCGATATAGAGGTACTTGGTGTGGATAACATCCGTCAGGTAATCGACTTTTTCGATAAAGGTGTTCCCATTCCCCCTACCATTGTCAATACGCGCGAGGAATTCCAACGCAGCTTGTGCAACTACGAATTTGACTTTATCGATGTGAAAGGGCAGCAAAATATCAAGCGAGCCATGGAAATTGCTGCCGCTGGAGGGCATAATCTGATTCTGATTGGTCCTCCAGGCTCAGGCAAATCTATGCTCGCCAAACGCCTACCCTCCATCTTACCGCCCTTAACCTTATCTGAGGCTCTCGAAACGACGAAGATTCACTCCGTTGCAGGAAAGATGAATCGCTATTCGTCACTAATTTCAGTAAGGCCCTTCCGCGCGCCACACCACACCATTAGTGATGTGGCGCTGGTCGGAGGGGGTTCTAATCCACAGCCCGGAGAAATCTCCTTGGCTCACAATGGCGTGCTCTTCGCCGATGAGCTCACCGAGTTCAAACGACAAACCCTTGAGGTACTGCGTCAACCGTTGGAGGAAAGAAGTGTTACCATTTCACGTTCTAAGTACAGTGTCACCTTCCCCGCCTCCTTCATGTTCGTTGCCGCCATGAACCCCTGCCCTTGCGGCAACTACAACCATCCTAAGATTCCATGCACGTGTGGACAAGGCGTGGTACAAAAATATCTCAACAAGATTTCCGGTCCCCTCATGGACCGCATCGACCTGCATGTGGAAGTGCTGCCACTATCTACCGAAGAGCTTACCAACGCTCCTTTAGGCGAGACGAGTGCCACTGTTCGTGAGCGAGTGGTACAGGCGCGCAGAATCCAAGAGGAACGTTATAAAATCTATCCTGACATCCACTGCAACGCGCAAATCAACACCAAACTATTACGACAGTACTGTGTAGTGGACAGCGAAGGACTGGAACTGCTGAAAAACACCATGGACAAATTAGGGCTATCAGCCCGCGCCTATGATCGCATCCTGAAAGTTGCCCGTACCATCGCCGACTTGGACAGTGCCGTCGACATCAGCAACGAACACCTCTCCGAAGCTATCAATTTCAGGAGTTTAGATAGGGATAATTGGGGGAAGTGAGGTTACAGGGTACAGGAGATAGGGATTTGGGGATAGGGGTTAGAATTAAGAATTAAGAATTAAAAAACGGAATTATCCCTTTTAGTCTTGTAACGCCACGTTATGCTCCATGCGGGTCTTCTGCCAGCAATAATATCCGGAAGATTTCATCATATCGGGATTTTACCCCGTACTGAATTCTTACACGGCTTTCAGCCGTTGGATAACTTACCCGATAATTTGACTGCGACAGGTGCGTACCTCTGGCACGCCGTGATACATTTCCCGTTCATCGTGCTATGCGGGGGTGGCCGCGATGCGGCCAAAATTGCGGTGGAACCGCAACCGTCTCATAGGGATGAGTTACGGGTTGTGTATTCGGTCGCGGCGAGCAGGTTCCATGCACCGAAGCACTTTATTTGCCGCCGCGAAATGGTGTGACTATAGCTGATGCTATAAATCTCTCTCCATTAATCTAAATCTTAACAAGACGGAAAAAGATAATCACATTCAAAAAAAAGGAATTATACCCTTAGAGTATGTGTGTTTTGAACGTTAAAGCGTCATTATAACTTAAATCTAATAGGTAGATTAAAATAACAACGGACAGGCTTTCCATCATTGGTTCCTGGTTTCCATTTGGGCATTTTTCTCACCACACGTATAGCCTCCTCATCACATTCGGAAGAGAGAGGAACCAAAGGCTTTACATTCGTAACTTTCCCATCTTTTTCAATCACAAACTCAATGAGGACTGTACCTTCAATTTTTTTATTGATAGCCGATTTCGGATACTTTATCTCTTTTTGTAAATAAGCATACATTGCCTCCATGCCACCAGGGAACTCAGGCATTGTTTCCGCATAACGAAAAGGTGCCTCCGTATCGGGTTCTTCCGTCTCCGCTTTGAAGGATTTTTTATGATTGGGTGAATTCTGTGCCGAGACAACGCATGTCAATGCCAAAATGACAATTAAAGAAATAAGTTTTTTCATAATCAATATTTTTTTGCAAGGGCAAAGATACTCAAATTATCGGAAATATCGCATTATGGAGTATAGATTTTTATGACAGGAACAAAAAAATTCACAACACCATTAATTTAAACATTGTGAATTGTGCATTGTGCATTAAAAAAAAGGAGCTCTCTTCTGAGAACTCCTTTTTTTTCATTTACTACACCTCCCAGGTGTCGCCGCTATTAAGCAAGTCGTCAACGCATTTGTATTTGCCGTTGGTCATTTGCTCTTCCATCTGGTCTTCATAGAGCTGGGTGTAAGAGGTCTTCTTCACGTTGCGAATCACACCGATAGCCACGGGAAGGTCGCCGCTCATGCGAGCCAGCATCATGTGGATACCAGTGTCTTCGGTGGTCTCGTCGTGAATCATGATGTCGTCCATCGTGATACCATTCTCACCGATGGTGACGGCCTCCAAGCAACGGCCATTGAAACGCAGACCCTTGTTTTTCTCCTTACCGAAAATCATGGGCTTGCCATGCTCAAGGATGATGGTGCGATCGTCACGTACTGCACGGTCAGTGATAGCTGCATGGGCTTTGTCGTTGAAAATCATACAGTTCTGCAGAACTTCCACCACACTGGTACCGTCGTGTCGAGCGGCACGGGTCATGATATCGGTGGTAAGTTGCGGCAGGCAGTCCAACGCACGTGCGTAGAAGGTGCCCTGTGCACCCATTACCAGCTCGCCCGGATTGAACGGGTAGTCGATGGTGCCGTAAGGTGATGTCTTAGTCACCTGACCGAACTTGGTCGTAGGACTGTACTGACCTTTGGTCAAACCGTAAATCTCGTTGTTAAAGATAGTGATGTTGAAATCCTGGTTACGACGTACCGCATGAATCAGGTGGTTGCCACCGATAGCCATGGAGTCACCGTCGCCCATGCTCACCCACACAGAGAGAGCCGGATTGGCCAATTTCACGCCTGTGGCAATGGCACAAGCACGGCCATGGATGCTATGGAAACCGTATGTGTCCACATAGTAAGGAATACGGGATGAGCATCCGATACCGGACACCATGCAGATGTTTTCCTTCTTGTGGTTGGTTTTCGGGAAGGTGTTTAACAATGCGGCGAGGATGGCGTGGTCACCACAACCAGGACACCATTTCACCATTTGGTCGCTGGTAAAGTCAGCTTTTGTATATTCGCGATCCGCTTTCGGAACAAAATGTTTTTCTGCCATAATTATCTGTAATTAAGTGGTTCTTGATTGAGTTATTTGGCAAGCAGTCTTTCGAATTCAGCCTTCAGTTCGCCCACCTCGAACGGGAGACCCATGATCTTGTTGTATTGGGTCATCGGGCATTCGGGGAACTGGGTGCGAAGGTATCCAGCAAACTGTCCATTGTTAAGTTCGCAGACGACAATCTTCTTGTATTTCTTGAGGATGTCGCCAGTATTCTTCGGAAGCGGGCAAATATAGTTGAAGTGGGTATATGCCACTTTCTTACCTTCTTTGTTCATCTCTTCCACAGCGAGGGTGAGTGCGCCAGAGGTGCCACCCCAACCTACCACGAGGAGTTCAGCATCAGGATTGCCGGTCACTTCCTGGTCGGGAATGTAGTTGGCCACACGGTTCACCTTCTCCTGACGGTTAGCCACCATCAGAGCGTGGTTTTCGGGATCGGTGCTGAGAGGTCCATCAGGACATTTTTCCAGACCGCCCACACGGTGACGAAGACCTTCCATGCCAGGCAGAGCCCATTCACGTGCGAAGGTGACGGGATCGCGGCGGAAAGGTCTATAGTTAGGATCATTAGGCGTAGCCAAACGCGGTTTGATTTCCGGCATGTCGGCCATCTTGGGAATACGGAACAGCTGTGAACCGTTGCCAAGGTAACCGTCGGTGAGCAGGATGACAGGAGTCATGTGCTCCAAAGCAACCTTAGCAGCATTGTATGCCCAATAGAAGCAGTTTGCACTGGAGGAGGCAGCCATCACCACCAATGGGGCTTCACCGTTACGGCCGTACAAAGCCTGGTTCAGGTCGCTCTGCTCGGTCTTGGTAGGCAGACCTGTGGAAGGGCCACCACGTTGCACGTCAACCACCACCAAAGGCAGTTCCACCATCACAGCCAAACCAAGAGCCTCACTCTTAAGGGAGAGACCAGGACCGGAAGTAGAGGTGCAAGCCAAAGCTCCAGCGTAGGAAGCACCAATAGCAGAACAAACGCCTGCAATTTCATCTTCTGCCTGAAAGACACGTGCACCTAAGGATTTATGTTTAGCCAATTCCACCATCACGTCTGTAGCAGGGGTGATAGGATAAGAGCCTAAAAACAGTCTGCGACCAGATTTCTCGGATGCAGCCAAAAGACCCCATGCCGTAGCGACATTACCTGTAATATTGCGGTAACGGCCCTTGGGCATGTTATCAGCATGTGCAATCTCAAAAATATGGGAATGCATCACCTCCAACTTGTCGGCATATTCATAGCCTTCCGACAACACAGCTTTGTTCAAAGCAACCACCTCGGGCTTTTTGGCGAACTTACGTTCAAGATAAGCGAATGTTTGGTCAAGTTTCTTATGGGTAGCGTAGAAGATGATACCTAATGCAAACATATTACGGCAGCGGTCGGCAGTCTTCTTGTCTGCGCCCTTTTCGTTGCCAATACGTTGGGTGAATGAGGTGACCGGTGCCTTGATGATGGTGTAGGCACGCTCCATCTCATCGGTAAAGGGATGGTTGTTCTCGTTGTAGCCTGCTTTCTCAAGAGCCTCATCGGTAAAGGTGTCAATATCCACGATGACGGTGGCACCTTTCTTGGCCCACTTGAGGTTTGATTTGAGGGAGGCCGGGTTCATTGCGACCAGGATGTCGCATTTGTCACCGGAACTGTAAATGTGGTTTCCCACGTGCACCTGATAGCCAGACACACCAGCAATGGTATTGTGAGGAGCACGGATTTCAGCTGGATAGTCGGGGAAAGTGGCGATGTCATTGCCAGTGAGGGCAGAAGCGTCCGAGAACAAGGTTCCGGAGAGCTGCATACCGTCGCCAGAGTCACCTGCAAAACGAACGACGATGTCGTCAATTTTTGTGATTTGCTCTGTTGCCATAAAAGTTTTAGATTTTTAGTATTATTAATTTAGTGAATAAAATAATTTTCAATCTTTATTTCTGAATAATCATCTTCTTGCTTAATACAGCATCCTCGAACTGCAAAGTATAAATATACATACCTGCGGCAAATGATGATGTCGTTACATCAAGATAATTTTCACCGTATTGTGCGTTGATAGTCTCGCTATACAATTTCTGTCCTGTCAAGCTGAAGATTTCCACCACAGCCTGTCCAGCACGCGGAGTAATGAAGCTGATTCTAGTCTTGGTTTCAGCAGGATTCGGTACATTCTGCTGCAGCACAAGACCGTCTTCCTTCACATAATCTGCGATATCAGTTGTAGCACATGGGTGGACTGTGGACTTATTGTTCCATGGATCATTATCCATCGGAAGCATTAACTCAACCGTAAAGTCACTGATGCTGGAAGTGGTAAAGACTGTGAAAGTATTGGTAAATGTATATTCCATAGTATCACCGGGCATGAACGGCTGAACAATGCCATTAACAGTTTCAGCTTCCCAATGCTCCTGATGTTCAATAATTTCATTACCAGTTTTCCATGTACCCTTAATATCAAATGCCACAACTGGTGTAAGACCGGAGTTGACAATGGCCACAACCGGATGTACAGTGTCTCCGTAAATCATACAAGAGGTGGTATTATCATTGAAATCTGTCGGATACAATATACCCATATAACCTCTCTCCTCAGCAATACCGATATCGGGCAGACCATAACCGAAGTTCACATCATCGACAGCGATATCCATCATACGGGTATGAGCCTTGGTTCTGAATCTTACCTTAGCCACCTCGTCATTATCACTAAACATGACAAGTTTATTTTTCCATACTGAGCCACATTCTGTTTGAGTAGGTCCAACCACAGAGTCGATAGTTACAAAATTGTCACCTGTACTTACCTGTATCAACAAGGTACCCGTAGCATTGGTTTGGCCAAACATGTGTTCCCAGAAATCCATCTGGATAGGATAACCATTGCGATAATGCAAATCAAGACAGTTGGTCGTCAATGCAGCGTATGCGGTTGTAGAGGTTTGGTTAGTCTTACCGGCGACTATGGCATACTGATCCATCATATTCGTGGTGGTATGGTCCTGATTTGGTCCGGCATTCGGATTGTTAGCAGATGGGCCCTCATGAATATCCCACTTATAGGATGAAGTTGATGACTGAAGATGCCAGAATGAGGTAAATGGATTATCCGGATCCACAATAGTTTCATCAAAGGTTTCCACACGAGGAACCGTGTCAACTGTAAGATTGCCAATGGTAAAGTTAGTTTTCCAGAAATTATTCACGGGATACTCATCAGCTGCATAAGCCAAGGTCGTTGTCACCGAATAACTACCCGCTGTACTCAGGTTTACACCTGGGATAGTATAGGTTTTGGTTTCACCAACAGCAATACTGCCCGTAGAAATGGATGTTGTGTAAGTACCTGGAATAACTCCACTCACCACAGCTGTCAACTCTAACGGATTGGATGCGGTAAATGTCAAAGCATTAGTACCAATATTCTTAACGTAAACCTTAATGTTGGCACTATTATCGGGACAAGATGAACCTGAAGGCTGCAGATAACCAACAACAGCCAAATCATGGTCAAATCCACCTCTGATAAGAACCGCATAATCTTCGGTCTCACCTTGTGTATAGTAACCACAACCCGTTTGGGCTTCTGCGGTAGCGGTAGATGCGACAACTCTCATCAAAGTGATGCCCTCGCTTGCGTTTGCAGGAACCGTAATAACGGCCTCTGTGGTGGCATTTTCAGGATGCTGGTTGTTGAAGTTGCTTCCTGAAGTGTAATTGACCACTCTCTCACTGTTGGCACCCGTAAGGGTAAATGAGCCATTGCGGTCAAAATCGATAAACACATATTTATACAGTTTCACACCGCTATTGCCAGTAAATGCGTTAGTCATACTAAACGGATAGGACTGACCTTTCACCAAAACGGCAGGTGCCACAGTTTGTGTGTAATCTGTATATGAAACCGTATCAGCAGAGTTGAACGGACTCCAACCGGCTGGCAACGGCAGATTGTCGATACCGCCAAATTTCACATTGGCAATGCTCGGACTTGCGGCAGTCAGAGAACCTGACACACACAAATCCTTGGTCAACACGATAGTAACCGTGTCATTGTTGTGATTATTGTCAGCCGAACATGTCACATAAACCTTGAATGTACGCGGGAAATAAAGTGCTGACAAGTTTATCGGAGTGGTGAATGAATAGGTCACCGTATTACCACTGGTAATATTAACAGGGTTAGTCACGGTAACAGGAGCCTCACCTTCCAACTGATAGCTCAAGCTGTAACTATTGGCTGTGTTGCTACCATGGTTGGCCAATTGAACCGTAACCGTTTCATTGTTAGTATAGGCATTGTTTGGTGTAACTGGGGAAGTAATACTTACCACATCCAAATCGATGTTCGGCAATACAGTATGCACAGTAATAACACCTCTGGAAGCAGACTCGCAAGTATAACCAATGCTGAACTTGGTATTGAATCTGCCTGTTGCCTGAGTATAGGTTACAGAGGTTGTCGGATTGAAAGCATTGTCTGTAGCGTATGAAAGCACTCTCTTGTTGTAGGTTGAGTTCGGCACATTAGGCACTGTTGTTGAACGGAAGACCGGAGCGGTATAACCCAGTATCGTGTTCTTGCCATTGTGTTCGGTCAACAGCAACAGGCTTTTTCCTGTATAATGGAAACCACCAGGAATAGCAATAGCATACCAACCCGTCTGGTTAAATTCCAAATTCTCCGCAATCAGAACTGCATTATTGAGGGCGTTGTTCCATTTATTCTGATAAACAGTATTCATTAATGCCGGAGTCAAGTTGGGATATTCGACACCACTTGCCGTTTGAACAAATGAGGAGTCATTCTTCAGGTACAGCTTCATCGGAATATTACCATTGCCCACCGTATGGACATAGAAGAATACCGTATCAATAATACCTGCGGAGAATTCCAGTTCATCCTTGGTGTACATGATAATACCCACTGAATGCTCTTTCGTGAAATCGAAAGGTTTGGAATTATTGTTGACAGTACCTGTACCAACTGTCGTGCTGGCATAGAAGTTCTGCGAATCCATTATTCTACCACTGTAATAGAAGTGCGTGGGGTCAGCCACAATTGGAGGAGTCGTGAAAGACATACCCTGTGCCAAGGCAGTTCCACCTGTCGGCTGATCATAGAAGTAGAATTGGTTGAAGCTATCCGCCGTAGGGGTAATCGTGGCTGTTCCGCCGTAAGGTGCATTTGCGTTTATGTTAGCGGGGGTTGCAGGGGTTGCGGGCACATACAAGGTTCCACTGATGGTATCATTATTCCGATACACATACATGCCAGTATTCACCGGGGTAGAATATATAGTATAATTGTATATATTATTTTGTGTGGCTGAACCCAAAGTCATTGCATTGCCAAACATAACATCCACACTTGCATCTGTAGTTACCGGCTGACTAATGGTATGTTCAGAGTTCAAAGTGGAAGAACCTGTAAAGTTGGCTTTCAGTTTGAATGTATTTGCAGGAATGGTGTTTGAAGTTGGCCAAGTGTTAGACACATTCACCTTCAGATTAGCATTAGTAATACCACACTGATAGGATACAGGAGCCACCAGCTCATTTGTACTGAGATCGTACATTGGTGTAGCCACATTGATTTGGTATCTCATGTTACGAGTAGTACATGAAGTTCCAGGAGTAAGACCACTAATATAATACACAGCCGTGTCATACAAAACAGGAGTTGTGAAGTTATAGGGATTCGTCTGTACTGTGGTCACTTCACCTGTAGCGGCATTCTCATAGAACCACTTGGTAATACGAGGTGTTTGTGTATTCTGGCATAAAATAGTATAGGTATGCAAGAACTCTCCATCAACTACTGCATCAGCTGGCAAAGAATAGGTCTTCTTCGAAACTATCGATCCAGTGATAGTATCATTACCACGATAAGCGGGTGTTCCAATCAGGTTAGTCACAATCACATAATTGTAAGTAACGTCAGCAGTAGGAGCACTTAAATCGATAGTATTGGTAAAGGTAACCTGTTTCACTTCATTTGGAGCAAATGGTTCATCAACAATATGAGATACTGTAGTATTGTTGAACTTGGCTACGATTTCCACCGTATTAGCCGGAATAGTATTGTTAATCAGGTTTCTCACTGACACCTTGATATGCTCATCCATCAAAGTACAAGTGTTGGTCAACGGAGTATCCAGAGCAACAGGTTCCACATCATAGATAGGAATATTGTCAGCAATAACCTGAACAGGCACCTTCTCACTTTGACATTCGGCATCCACAAACTGGAACTTCATCACCAAACGTTTGGCGTAGGTGGAATAGTTACCCGAATATGCCGCTTCGGAGTTGTTAACGCCCTTATATAACACACAGTTGGTAGCAGCTGCAGAGTTGAACTTAGGATAGGTCGTTGAACCAGTTGCGGTTGAGCAGTTAGCACCGCCACAATAGGTTTCGGTCAAAATCAGCAGGTTACCACCTGTATATTCCATAGGAACAGGCAAGTTGAAAGACACCCAGCCTGTATTATCGAACAGATAGTTACCATCATAAATCAATGTTGCTTCAGCAATCTCAGCATCCCAAGTGTTCACCGGAGTTGCACTCAAAGATGTTAAATCAGTGTTCATCGCATACAATCTCATCGGAATACCCTGATCACCACCAGCTGCATTGGTAACATACAAACTAATTTGCATCAATTTGCCATTGGCATTCAACTCATCTGCTTTGTATAACAACTTACCACGAGAGAAGCCATTGGTATATACAAACGGCTGCGTAATGTTGTTGGCAGTTGTTGATGCGGTTAAAGTTCCTACCTGAGGTGTATAGAAATCAGCGGGAGCGGAGGCAACATAATATGTTGTGTCGTAATATACAGCCGGGGTCACAAATGGATCTCCCACATACTGCAACTGCCATGATTCATAACCAGTATTGGTGTACCAGAAATGAGCGTTGCCAGTCGTTGCGTCTGTAGCAGTCAACGTAGCGGTCTCATGATAGTTGGCATGAACAGGACTATTTACTGTGGGCATCGGTGACTTGCCATACGACTCAATGGATGTACTTAATGTATCATTGAAACGAACTCTATCTGCAGCAAGCACATCCACCCATACTGTAATAGTATAAGGCACATCCACATTGACCTGGTTATTGGTAAAGTCATATGGAGTAGCAAAAGTGTAATTCACAGTCTCATGACTTGCAATAGTATTGGTAATGGTGGCATTCACCGGAGTACCGCCATTGATAGAATAATGGATAGGTGTTCCCGGAAGGAGGTCAACACTACCGTTATTGACCATTTTAACCACAATATGTTCATGTCCCAGGTCACAATTGGTCAACGGATGTACCAGTGACAACAAGGCCAACTCATGCTTCATGTGGCTTTCCAAGACAGCATTCACCATCTGACGACCCACTGTTGAAGGAGTATAAGTTCCGTTCACCAGCGTGTAATAAGTGGTGTCTCTCAAAGGAGCCTCTTCTTGAACACCCAAATAAGTACCGCCATCCATCATTTCAATACCCACGTACAAAGGACCATTGGTGCTGGTCAAAGCAAAGTTGTTGATTTCACCAGTTACCCACTGATTCTCCATAGCGGCAGTCACCGTCATTTCATCAGAACTTTCAATAACATTGCCACTTGCATCAGCAACGATAAAGCGGAAATGACGACCCACATTGCTATTGTTGGCAGTATTGGTAATGAATGCTTTCACATGAGTGGCTATCAAAGTATCCACCATGGTATATTTGTTCACGTATGCGATCTGGTCTGTTCCACCCGTTGACAATGACGAATAAGTGCGGTGTTGGCCTCCAACTATAGAATCATTGGCGTAACCAACTTCTGCAGGTACTGTGGTCATCTGCCAAGTGTGTTCATTATTGTCATTGTTTTGATCATTCTGACAATATACTCGAACCACGTTATCACCAGGATTGTTCAAATGAACACCATCAAAACTTACCACCATGTTGCTTCTGGAGGCCAATGCAGGAACTGTGATAGTGTCTCTATAAGTATTGGCACCCGTAATCTCGAGCATTAAGGGGAAGTTATTCTGCTGGTTACGACCTTCATTGCTGATATTCACACTAATCTTAGGTGAAACCGCATGTTGCGTAGGATTAACACCCAATGCCCAGATGTCGTTGACAGCAATATCTGTGTTGTAGAAATTTCTAACGACCACACGGTCAATATTAATATTGTTCTTAGCATTTGATTTAGCATCGAAGGCAATATAAATACAGCTTTGGTTGCTATAGGGTGCCAAGTCCACCATGTATTTTTCCCAATCCGGAGTGCTGTATGCGGTATTGTAACGTTTCACAAGGGTTGAAGTAGCGCCAGCTGTATTCACTGAGTTGACTGTCGTATAGGTTGTGCCGCCATCGGTAGAAATCTTCACTGTGACACCTTCTGTATTGCTGCTACCAGTATTGTCGTGAGCAAACCAATATTCCAAAATCGGAGTGGTGGCGCCCTGCAGGATGGTTACCGGCATAATGGCACGAGACTCGGTATTGTTGGCAAACTGTTTTGAATTGAAGAACAAACGTCCCAAACCATAGTTCGGAGAGATACTCGGATTGGTACCTGCACCCAACTCCACTCTCCAGTTACCTGCACCATTTATTTGTTCAAATCTCCATGAAGGATACAAGTCATTGGTTGAGAATACCTCTTCATAATACGGGAAAGCAGCCTGGATTTCGAATGAACCCGTCAAAGTATCATTCATCGTATTATTGTCTCCATTCACATGAATAACAAACATATAATTATATACCGTATTAATATTCACCGGGAAGTTAGGCACCACTGTTACTTCCTGAGACTGCAGCGGGGTAATGGTTCCCGATGTGACGGTCATACTACCCGTAGTGGTTCCAATAGTATAGTATATGGTTGTCGGTTTAGTAGCAAAATTAAGGTTGGCACTACCGGTATTCTTCACCATAACCTTAATAGGATACTGAGTTGAGGGACACTCATTGCCCAACACAGGAGAAGTCAATGCGGTAATAGCCAAATCCGTTGCCGGAATAGCACGGGTATAGCAACCCATGTAGGTAATGAAATTATAACGTTGAGCACCTCTGATATCGGTGGTAACACCTGTTACAGGTTCACATTCAAGACCTTCAAAGGCTACTGGCATCAATGAATCGGTGGTTGACACAAAATCAAGAGGCAGATTCACTGAGGTCACATCTTCACCTCTGCTAGCCAAAGCGCCTTGCCACTCAGCAAATGTGTTACGTGGAGCCACAAACCAACCCAAAGAATTACCTACGGTATAATACTCGTTGTTATTCAGCTTAATAGTATTAGCCAGAGCAGTAGCGGTAGTATAATTCAAGTAGATAGCATAGTTCTTATTTTCAGCAGATGTACTTGCATTATAGAAAATATTGTTATAAACATTGATGGTATTAGTAGAAGAGGAAGCACCTGTAATATAAATCGGAGCCGACTGGGCAACATCCACCAAAGAATAGATATAGCTACTGTTATGGTAAATATTAACCTGCTTGGTGTTTTGAATCATAATATTGTACCTGGCGGTGACAGTAGCCTTGTTGATGATTTCATTGTTAGCCATAGTCATCATGGATGTCACACCATTTGAGTTGGCGTAAGTAACCATTGAGATACCCGTACCACCACGTTCATTCATCTTAATGCTATTAGCGGAAACACTTCTGAAATCAGCGCCATTTTGTATAGCAATACCCACGAAGTTCATATCAGAAGCCGTTGCCTGCTGGTTAATACGGTTACCATCAATGGTCCATAATCTTGAATGGATAGCATTGATACCCGTCACAGTGGCATTGATGGTATTACCACTCACCACAAAATTATTTGCTTTTAATGTGACATTGTTGGAAGTTGCGCCCGTGAAATAAACACCAAAATTGGTGTTGTTAATCGTGTTATTGGTGAATGTCAGATTGTAATCACCGAGTCCACCAGCAGTAGTTGGCGGTGCGGTGATTCTACCAATGGCTGATGAATTGTAATACGGGGTAGCAGTTGAGTTTGTACCCTGGATATAACAGTTGTCAATGGTAATATCATGTGAATACCGGCCAGTGAAATCAACACAACGTCCCACATTGGTATTCCTGATGGTAACATTTCTAATGGTGACGTACGCCATCTCTGTAAATTTCACCGGCGGATTATTACCATCGTTCGTAATAATCACAGCGCTTCTGCTCACGCCAGGTGCTGCTTGGAATGTAATGGTATTGTTACTATCCAACCCCGGATACTGGTCATCGAAATCGAAGCCCGTGTATGTGCCAGCATTCATATTAATGGTCACAGGTCCGTCGAAACCGCAGCGATAGAAACGCTCCTTCATATATTTCACAGTCGGGAAATCAGCACCAGGTCCACCCAAGGTGTATGTTCCCGACAAAGCACTGTCGCAACCATAACCGTCATACTTGATAGTATCATCCGTACGGCGGTCCAAGTTTGTAACCCCATTACGCGATACTAACCAAACCTTAATATAGTTGGAGTCGCGTAAGGCGATATGGTTACCCACCACGATGGTATCGGTATAGTCCAAACACAAGTCACCAGTCCAAGTGGCATTCGGCTTCACCACCCCATTGACACTCCATCCGAAAGTGGCAGAAGTCATGTGGTTGGGATTGGTTTCCGTTGCAAGACCCTTGTTACGGAAAACGACCTTAACGGGATAGGTCTGACCTGTAGTCATACGGTCGGGATAAACTGGCAGTTGGAATGACCCAGGTTCCATCTTGGCGTCATTCACCATCAAAGACTGAGTTGTGTTCAAGCTAAAGGTTCTGGTCTCGTAGCAGCTGCTTCCATGAACGTCTTTGGCATAAATGTGATAAGTGATGGTTGTTCCATAGCACTGCATGGGGATAGTCCAATTGTATGCTACCTGACCATAGCCAAGTTGGAAGTATTGCATATTGTTGGGAAGAGTATCTGAATCACCATTACTTGTTGTGTACCAGAAACGTACGGTTGATGTGTCAATGGCATCATTATCCGTAAGTGTAGCATTCACCACGAAAGGACCGGTAAAGTCGTTAATCGTTCCGGAGAAAATTCTGTTTTGGGACTGCCCATTATTGTTAACATATTGGGTTTGTGTGATGTTGATTTCAGGCGGAACCAACTCCACATTGGAATAAATCACTTTCAGGTTATCAAGATACCAACCTGCGCATACTTCAGTACCAGAACCCGTACCGGACTGGTGCGTCGTATAAAAACGGATACGGAAATACTGGTTGCTCTGACCCACCAAAAATTGTGTCATATCGAACAACTCCGTTTTCCACCAAGTATTGTTTGGTGCAGCCGTATTGTTGTTCGGAGCCCAAACGGAGTACCAGTTCTGGCATATATTACCCTCAGTGATAGATTCTGCATGCCCATGATAATAGGGGCTTGTTGCGGTAAAACTATTCAATGTGATCCACTGGCCGAACTCAATATCGCCCTGAGGGGTTATATTACTTTCCCACTGATAGGAAATATAACATCTATCGTTGTTGTTTACTTTGCAGATATGGTCAAACTGCAAATAGACATACGGATAGGTTCGATCCACCGCAACGGCACGGGTCCAACATGCCAAGTTACCCACAGAAGGCAACAAAGTCACATGATACGAAGACGGAGACGTTTCATACAAATTTGAGACGACAGTCCAATGCGGAACATTTTGAGCCTGGTTTACCGTTGAAGTCATCTTGACGACATCGCCATCAAAGTTTTCATAAAAAACAACGGCAGTGTCCATCAACTGTGCTGACAGCATAAAAGGCATCACGAGAACGAGCAATGAGAATAATAACTTTTTCATTTTCAGAATGTTATATTAATACTTTTTTTCTTTTTATTCTTGTATAATAATATTTATAATATGCAATTTTAAGCAAAGGACAAAAATAATAAAAAAAAGCATACGAAACACATTTTTTCGCATGCTTTTTTTGATAAAAAATTCAAATAAAAGTTAAGAGCTTACATCCCCACTTTCATCCCAAATTTTCAACTTTCAGTTTTCAGTTTTCAACTTCACAAATAAACATCTATCAACCCCTCTGGAGCAGCAATATGTATCTGATGGTTCTCACGGTCAACATTCTTGAAAACCTCGTCGATAGCCGGAATCAGTATCTCCTTTCCGTCATGGTCAATTTGCATGATGGGATTATGGCTTATATCGATAAAATCCTGACAGACTCCGATGTCTCCTTTTTCTTCATCAATCACATGAAAACCAATAACTTCGTGAAAATAGAACTTGTTGCCAGTCAAGGGAGGAAGTTCTGACAAGGGGAGATACATTTCCGCTTTGACCAAGCCTTTGGCCTCTTCTTCATCCACATCTTGGAACTTAATCACAAAGGTATTGGCACCCCGATACTGGATATCTTCTATCAGATAGGGCAGTTTTTCGCCGTCCAAATCCAAGAACACCGCATCCAGATTCACATACTTTTCCGGTTCGTCCGTGTCGAAGTAGCAGCATAGCTGTCCCTTGATACCAAAGGGTTTGGTGATATGTCCCAAATAAAAATATTCGTTTTTCATCATTCAATTTCCTTTTTTTGCCTACGGTCGTATAACTTTCTGTTTTCAGTTTTCAACTTTCAGTTCTTTTAAAAACAAAATAGACGCAACCCTTTTGTCGCGTCTATTTTGTAACTCATTGACATGAGGCTTATTCTGCAGGAGTTTCAGCAGCTTCTGCGGGAGCTTCGGTAGCCTCTTCATTAGCGGCTTCTTCAGCGGCTTTAGCTTCTGCTTCAGCAGCCTCTGCCTCAGCGGCGGCGGCATACTTGGCAGCAACCTTAGCGGAGATAGCTTCTCTCACTTTGGTTTCAGCTTCCAGACGAGCCTTCATTTCCTTGCGGCTCTTATCAGCGTCCTCACGTTTGATGTTGCTGATTTTTGACTCTCTATCTTGTTTCCAAGCATCGAATTTGCGATCAGCGTCCAATTGGGTCAACGCACCTTTGGCGATTCCACCTCTCAGATGCTTCATCAAATAAACACCTTCATGTTTAAGAATCGAACGGGCGGTATCTGAGGGAGCAGCGCCTGCTTCAACCCAATACAACGCTCTGTCAAAATTTAAATTAACTGTTGCAGGATGGGTCAGCGGGTTGTAGGTGCCGATCTCTTCGATATAGCGTCCGTCACGTGGTGCACGACCATCTGCAATTACAATGTGGTAGAAAGGCTGATTCTTCTTGCCACGTCTTTGTAATCTGATTCTTGTTGCCATAACTTTTAATATTTAATACGGTTAAAATTTGAGGGTGCAAAAATACACAATTTTTCAATAGAAAAAATTTTTTTCGCATTTTTTTCTTGAAGAATGATATTGTATTCAATTTTTATGTATTTTTGCAGTCACAAATTCAAACGGCCCATTAGCTCAACTGAATAGAGTATTTGACTACGGATCAAAAGGTTGCAGGTTTGAATCCTGCATGGGTCACCAGCTGAAAATCAGGCACTTGCAAGCAATCTTGCAAGTGCTTTTTTCTTTTTCTCAACACTTCTTTTTTTTAACCTCCGCCCTATTCTCCTAATAAAATCTTGCGGAAAAAAACTCCAATTTTATCCGAAATTTCGCATTGTCACATTTACGAATTTGCTAATTTGCTAATTTTCTCGTATTTTTGCAGCCGCTATGATACAGATAAACAAACTGTCGGTCAACTTTACCGGCGACTACTTATTTAAAGATATATCTTTTGTGGCGGGTGACCGCGACCGAATCGGCCTTGTTGGCAAAAACGGCGCGGGCAAGTCAACCCTGCTTAAGATTATCCATAAGGAACTGGAACCCGAATCCGGCAGTATTGTCATCACCTCTGGCTTTAAAACCGGCTACCTGCCACAGGAAATTCTCGGCAACTACAACAAGACCATCTGGGAAGAGACCATGGCCTGCTTTGTGGAGCCACGCCGCTTGGAAGCTAAAATCAAGGAGATCAACGCCAAACTCGCCGACCGCGACGACTACGAATCGGACGAGTACATCAGCCTCGCCCAGCAGTTATCGGACGCCACCGACCGCTTCCACCATCTTGGAGGTGCTACCATGGAGGGCGATGCGGAGAAAGTGCTTATCGGCCTGGGGTTCAAAGCCTCCGACTTCTCCCGCCCCATGGCCGAATTCAGCAACGGCTGGCAGATGCGCGTCAACTTGGCCAAAATCCTGCTGCAACAGCCGGAAATCATCCTCCTCGACGAGCCCACCAACCACCTCGACATTGAGTCTATCCAGTGGCTGGAAGACTATCTGGCCAACTACGCCGGTTGCCTCATCTTGGTGTCGCACGACCGTGCCTTCCTTGACCGCGTGACCAACCGCACTGTCGAGATCACCTTCGGCAGCCTGCAAGACTACAAATGCAGCTATTCACAGTATGTAGAACAGCGTCTGGAACGCATTGAATCACAGCAGAACGCCTTCGAAAACCAGCAAAAAGAAATCGCCCAAATAGAGCGCTTCATCGAGCGCTTCCGCTATAAGGCCACCAAGGCCAAACAGGTGCAAAGCCGTATCAAGTTGCTTGACAAAATGGAAAAAATCGAAGTGGAAAGTATCGACCATTCGTCCATTTCGTTCAAGTTCCCCCCTGCCCCACACTCTGGCCGTGTGACCGTTGAAACCGAAGGACTTAATCTGGGTTATGGCAATTTGGAAGTACTGAAAAACATTGATTTTCACTTGGAAAGAGGCGAAAAGGTAGCTTTTGTAGGCCGTAATGGCGAAGGCAAATCCACCATGGTCAAAGCCATCGTGGGCGAGTTGGCCCCGCAAGGCGGCAAACTGACTTTGGGTCACCAGGTGGTCATCGGCTACTACGCCCAGAACCAGGCCCAGCTGCTCAACCCCGACAAGACCGTCTTCGAAACCATCGACGACATCGCCGTGGGTGACATCCGTCCGAAAATCAGAACCATCCTCGGCAGTTTCCTCTTCGACACCGAAGACACCGAAAAGAAAGTGAGCGTGTTGTCTGGTGGCGAAAAATCCCGTTTGGCCCTTGCCAAACTACTGCTCTCCCCTTTCAACCTGCTCATCCTCGACGAGCCCACTAACCACCTCGACATGCAGTCGAAAGACGTGCTCAAAAACGCCCTGCTGCAATACGAGGGAAGCATGATTCTGGTCTCCCACGATCGTGACTTCCTGCAAGGCCTCAGTACCAAAGTCTTCGAATTCAAAGACCATCACATCAAGACCTATATCGGCGATGTCTATGACTTCCTTGAAAAGAAGAAGTTGGATTCACTGAAAGAACTGGACAAGAGAGTCCAAGTGGCTGGCAACGGCGAGAAAATCGAGAGTTCCAACAAAATCAGCTGGGAGAAGAAAAAAGAAGAGGAAGCAGCTAAGCGGAAACTTAAAAACCGCCTCAGCAAAATCGAAAGCGAAATCGCCGACCTACAACAGCAACTTAGCATCATCGAAAACAAGATTTCCAATCCCTCCGACTATGCTACCGAAATCAATTCGGGCGAACTCTACACCCAGTACAATGACATCAAAAACGCCATCGAGGAAAAAGAGATGGAGTGGCTGGAACTGCAAGACAGTTAACAGGTTACAGGTTTTAGGTTACAGTAATTAGGGGTTAGGGGTTAGAGGTTAAGAATTCAGAATTCAAAATTCAAATGTCTAACGTGTTGAGTTTAGAAGGTTAATTGTTAATTGTCAATTGTCAACTAATCTCCGCCCCCTGGCCCCTGAATCCTGACCACTGACCACTGTTATTAAAAATAGGCTGTTCACAAATTTATAAGAGAATATTAGATTGCTGTATACCAATTTCATATTTTTGTTCGTTAATTAATATTATTATCGATTAATAAAAAAACGAACATAATGAAATCAATCCTCCAAAACATTCTCATCGCAGCCATCATCCTGTGTTCCGCATCAGTGTTGGCTCAGAAGCCTGTTGCCTATGACTCGCCGCGATACGAATACAAATTAGCCAAGGAACTTTTCCAGAAACAGAAATACGGTTCCGCACAGCAATATTTCAAACAAGTTTACGAATTCAGCGAGGACAAACAACAGGACTTGAAAGCTGAATCCTATTTTTATCTGGGTTTGTGCGCCGCCAAGCTAAGCAATCAGGATGCCGCTTTCCTGCTCAGCGACTTTATCCGCCAATATCCGGTCCACGCCTTTGTGCCCCAGGCTCATTATCACCTGGGCATGTATTATTTTTCTACCAAGCAATACAAAAAAGTGCTGGAACAATTCGATGAAATCGATGAAAGAGTAGTCAACAAAGACGACCTGGCAGAGTTCCGCTTCAAAAAAGGCTACAGCTATTTTGCCACTGGCAAATATGCGGAGGCCAAAGCCTTGCTGAAACAAAGCAGCGAGGAAAACGGTCCCTATCACTACAGAGCCCTGTATTATTTGGCTCACATGGCCTATTCCGACAAACAGTACGAGGCTGCCTTGGAAGATTTCCAGAAATTACAGAATGTTCCCGAATACAAGGATGAAGTGCAACAATACTTGATGCAGATCTATTTCCTTCAGGAACAGTATGATAAGGTTGTAGCCATGGCACCCTCCGTCATGACGGAAAACAACCTGAAGAACCAACCCGAGTTGTACCGCACACTGGCATTATCTTTCTACAACCTCAAGGATTTCCGCAATGCCGAGGCTTCTTTCAGACCTATCCTCAACAATGACAAAGTGCAGCTTGAACGCAACGACTATTTCGCCATCGGTTATACTTTCTATCAAAACAAAAAGTATGACGAGGCCGTCAAATACCTGTCCAAGACCACAAGCCAAAAACCAGCCGATGAGATGACGCAGAACAGCTATTATCTGATTGCCGACTGCTACTTACAGCAGAAGGACTATCAGACCGCTTCACAAAGTTTTCTGCAAGCATCAAAATACAACTTTAATACTGATATTCAAGAAGATGCCTTGTATAATCATGCCAAATTACAGTATGAGACATCCTCCAGTCCTTTCAACAGCGCCATCAAGGCCTTGGAAGACTATATCAACAAATACCCCTACTCTTCGCGTTCACAGGAAGCCAACAGCTACTTAGCCTCCATTTACATGTCCACCAAAAACTACCAAAGTGCCATCAACTCATTGGAAAAGATTGACATCAAAAGTCCCTCATTGTTAAGAGCTTACCAACGCTGCACCCATTTCCGCGCTTTGGAAATGATCAACAATCGCAACTATAAGGATGCTCTCAAAATGCTCAACAAATCACTCACCTACCCCATGGACAAGACCATCAACACCGAGAATCTTTATTGGAAAGCCGAGTGTGAATACCGCAGCGAAAAATACAGAGACAGCTACTATTCCTTCCAGAATTATATGAAGGCCTCCAATGCCACCGCTGATGTCAACTACAACAACGCCCAATACTCATACGGTTATGCGGCTCTAAAACTTAACAAGTATTCAGAAGCTGCCCAAGGTTTCCGCAAATACCTGCAAAAAAGCGACAATGTGGATATTGAAGCGGATGCCACCGCACGTTTGGCCGACTGCTACTATATGCAAAAAGACTTGAAAACGGCCATTAAATACTATGAGCAATGTCAGCAATTAGGACAGAAAAACGCCGACTACGCCATCTTCCAAACCGCTAAATGCTACAGCTATCTCAACGACTACAACAAGAAAATTGATGTTTTGGAGCGACTGATGAGCAGTTATCCAAAGTCAAGCTATATTGATGATGCGGAATATGAACTGGCTTCCACTTATCACGCTCAAAATGAATATGGAGCTGCCATTGCGGCATACAAAAACTTCATTCTCAAACACCCCAAAAGTCCCTATATCAGACAGGCACACAACAAATTGGCCCAGTCGTATCTGAACACACAAGATGTGGATATGGCTATTTCCACTTTCAAGTATGTGTTTGAAACTTATCCCGGTTCACAAGAAGCCAAAGACGCCTTGGCCAACCTGGAAAACATTTACAGCGAGACTGGCAACACCAGCGATTTCTTCGCATACATCAAAACCCGCAACCTTAACATCTCCGCTGACAAGCAAGATTCCATCAGCTTCAAGGCTGCCGACAACAAATATATGCGTGGCGACTGCGAAGCAGCTATCAAAGCCTACAACGATTATCTGCGCCAGTTCCCCAATGGTCTGTTCGCTGCCAAAGCACTGTACTGCAAGGGCGATTGCGAATATGGCACCGGCGACTATGACAATGCATTAGCCTCCTTCGAGAGATTGGTCAACAATTACAATACCGAATACAACGAAACGGCCTACCGCAAAGCTGCCAGCATCCTATACGGAAAGAAAGAGTACAGCCGCGCACTGGTTTATTTCAAAAAATTAGTGGAATACGCCTCTAACGACAACAACATCATTTATGGCAATAATGGTTGCATGCACTGTGCATACGAGCTGCGCCAATACAGAGATGCATACAATGCAGCTACTAACATTATGCTGTCAGGACAAAATGACAATGACCTACAAAACGAAGCCCTGATGATTGCCGGCAAATCAGCCATTGCCCTGAGCGACAATACCAATGCTCTCAAATATCTGACACGCCTCTCAAAGAACGGCAACAACGACCAGTGTGCCGAAGCCGCTTATTTAGTGGCTCTCATCCATTTTAACGATAACAATTTAGATCTCTGCGAGAAACAAATCAAAGAAATTCTGGCATCCGATTATACATCAGAATATTGGTATGCCTCAACCTTCATTCTCTATGGTGATGTTTATCTCGCCAAAGGCAACGCTTTCCAAGCTCGCTACACCTACCAAAGTATCATCGACAACTATGAGGGCGAAGACCTGAAGAAAGTGGCGGAAGACAAGATCGCTGCCCTCGACAGAGCGGAACAGACAGAAAATAGTGAGGAATAGTTGACAGTTAACAGTTAACAATTAATAATTGATAATTAAGCTCTTATACCTCTAAACACTAAACATTTAACATTGAATTTTGGATTTTGAATTTTGAATTAATATAATAGAATAGAGATAATGAAACGCATCTTTTTAACAGCAGCCATAATTTGCATTGCCAGTTGGGCTTTCGGCCAGGCAATTGACACCGCCCGTTTCCGTCTGAATTTCAACCCGCAGTTAAGCAATGTGCAAAAAATCAACCAACAGGCGGTCATCAATGACACGGTCAAGGAGAACGTCAAATTCGACTATTACATCACTCCAGCCCAGATGGATGTGACCTTCTCCCCTACCCCCATCAAGGCCAGCAAGTTGTCCCCAGAAGTCACTGAGAGCATCGCCCGCAATTTCATCAAGGTGGGATTCGGCTATCCATTGACTCCCCTGTTGGAGTTTGCCGCCCATAATGCCAATAATACCAAGTATTCGTATGGCATCAACCTGCACCATTTTTCCTCATGGGCAGGTCCCGTGGGCAAAAAACAGAAAAATTACGTCTACGCTCCTACCAGTGACACCCGCGTACATCTGTTTTTGACCCGTTTTTTCAAAGATCAAACCCTGTATTCATCCGTAGGCTACAATCACGAACTGGCACATTTCTATGGCTATGGGAAAGATGTCTTAGAAGCAAGAAACTATTATCTCGAAGACTATTACTCCAAAAACTATTACGATGAAATCCGCAACGACTTCCACCATGTGAAGGCAGAAATTGGCGTCCGCTCCAATCACCTGCCCGGTGTCAAGAAGCTCAAACAAGATGTACGCCTGAATTACAACTTCCTGCGTTGCCATAACAAGAACATGGAGAACCATCTGGGCATCACTTCATTTTTCGCTTACGACAGCCGCTTTATAAAGGTTTCTGGAAGCCAGAACTATCGTATAGACTTCAATTTCGATTATTATAACGACCGTCTCCAATACTACACCAGAACACTCGAAGGGGACAATCCAGGATATTACAATGCCAATGCCTTCAAATTTGAAGTCGTCCCCAACATGCAATTCACCATCAAGGAATATCACATCAAGGTAGGTGTGGGTGTTCCCGTATTGCGTTCGAATGAGGTCACCCGCTGCCCTGTTTATCCCGTGGCGGAAGTACAGTTAGGCATTGTGCCCAGTATTCTCAGCATTTATGCTGGTGTGGATGGCAAAGCTCAATATAACGGCATGAAAGAATTGCTGTATGAGAACCCGTATTATTCCCCCACTTTCACAGGTTTTGACATTCCTGATTTCACCCGCACCCGTATCAACATCTATGGCGGCATCAAGGGAAATCTGGTCAAAAAACTGAACTACCACATTTCTGCCCGCTACGCTTTCGTGCAGGATATGGCCTTCTTCCAGTTGAATCCAACCTACCTGCTACGTAACAAATTCTTGGTGCTTTATAACGATGTGAACTATCTCAATGTCTGCTTCAATCTTTCCTGGGACGTGATTGACCATTTGTCACTGAATTTTGAAGCCAACTACAACGGTTACTATTTCAAAAAAGACAGTGAACTGCAATACGCTTGGTATAAACCCGCTTTGGACTTCGGTTTTGACGGAAAATACACCTTGAAAGGAAAATACATTTTCGACCTGAATTTCAAGTTGGAATTCATGCGTTGGGCTTTGGCTCCGCGTGATGAGAAAGGCAATATCCGCTATGATGAACTTGGCAATGTATGCTATGCACCCACCAAGATGAAACCCGTGTTGGACTTCGGCATCGGCTTCGAATACCTTATCAACAAGAACTTCTCCGCCTTCGCCACCATCAACAATATAGGCTGCCAATACTATGCTAAATACTACGACTTCAACAACTTCGGCATCAACGCCCTCATAGGCATAACCTATTCGTTTGGCAAAGAAAGTATCAAGAACAAAAAGAAATAATTATCAATAACATTAAATTTATCAACATGAAAAGATCCATCGTTATCGCTATTCTTTCCTGCTGCCTTATTTTATGTGCTGGCTGCAAAAAAGAAGATTTTGTAAGCAACACTTACAGAGCCTATTTTGAATATCATTTCACTAATCCCAGCGACCAACAGTCGGTTGAAACACTTATTAACAGCTGGAGTTCTGTTTGGACAAGCGAAATCGAACTCACGCTCATCAACACCAAAACCACTGATGCGGAAGCCCATACAAAATTCGAGGCATCCGTTGCCGCACTTGCATTGAAAGCCAGTTCTTGGAAACCCTTCTTCCATGATAACGACTATATGGTATATACTCTGAAAAGAACAACACAAGGTAACGAAAAAATTCTCCGCCAGGTGCAGTTCGACAAAGACGGACATTTCACCTTATAATGTTATGCTGATTAGAAAAAGCATATTATTAAAAAGAATAATTTTGTATTTGTAGGGCTGTCATATCATGGCAGCCGAAAAATAAAAGGGACGCGAATCACGTTCCTTATTTTTTTATGTGGAAGAGACGTGCAAAGGCACGTCTCTTCTTTATTTTAAATCATTATAAATTCGATAGATATTCATCTATGGCTTTAGCGGCATTCTTACCTGCTCCCATAGCCAGGATAACTGTAGCGGCACCGCTGGCAGCATCACCACCGGCAAACACACCCTTACGGGAGGTCTGGCCTTTTTCGTCCACCGCCACACAACGACGCTTCGTCAACTCAAGGCCAGGAGTAGTATCAGAAATCATAGGATTGGGAGAGGTACCCAAAGCCATAATCACCATATCTGATTCTATCTCAAACTCAGAACCCTCTATAGGAATAGGACTTCTACGGCCAGAAGCGTCAGGCTCGCCCAACTCCATGCGAATGCACTTGGCAGCCTTCACCCAGCCATTCTCGTCGCCGATAATCTCCAACGGGTTGGTCAGCAATTGGAACTGCACACCTTCCTCCTTGGCATGGTGAACTTCCTCCACACGGGCAGGCAATTCCTCTTCGGAACGACGGTACACAATATGCACCTCAGCGCCCAAACGCAAAGCGGTACGGGCAGCATCCATAGCCACATTGCCACCACCGACCACAATGACCTTCTTACCTACATAATTCGGCGTATCATAGCCTTTTTTATATGCAAAAAGCAGATTGTTTCTAGTGAGGAACTCATTAGCGGAAACCACACCACAGAGATTCTCACCAGGAATATTCATAAACATCGGCAAACCGGCACCAGAAGCGATAAAAACTGCTTGGAAGCCTTCTTTATCCATCAAGTCATCTACCGTTACCGTACGGCCGATAATCACGTCTTTTTCGAACTTAGCACCTAACTTCATCACATTCTCCACCTCGTAACGCACCACTGTTTCTTTAGGCAAACGGAAGGATGGAATACCATATACCAACACACCGCCATATTCATGCAATGCCTCGAAAACCGTTACATCGTAACCTTTCATGATCAGCTCTTTGGCACAAGTGATACCGGCAGGACCGCTACCGATAACAGCCACTTTCTTGCCATTTCTGGAGGCAGGCTGCTCAAATTGCAACTTATGTTCGCGCGACCAGTCACCCACGAAACGTTCCAGCTTGCCAATTGCTAAGGCATCTCCCCTATTACCCAACACACAACGGCCCTCGCACTGACGTTCCTGCGGGCATACACGGCCACATACTGCTGGCAGAGCTGAATCCTGGTTGATTATGCGGGCGGCATCCTCAAAACGGCCTTCTGCCACACAATGCACAAAAGCGGGAATATTGATAGACACCGGGCAACCCTCCATACACTGCGGCTTCTTGCACTGCAAACAACGCTGTGCCTCGGCAATGGCATCCTCTGCACTATAGCCCAAGCAAACCTCATCAAAGTTTGTGGCACGCACCTTCGGATCCTGCTCTGGAATCGGAATACGGTGCCAACGGTCACGGGTTTCCTCGCTGATACCACCCACATGGCAAACATGGCCCTCTGCCTTCTCTTCCTGCTCCATCTGTTTGTGTCCTTTGATGGAATTGTACATGGCCTGACGTTTCATTGCCAAGTCGAAATCCACTAAGGCACCGTCAAACTCTGGTCCATCCACGCAGGTGAACTTGGTCTTGCCACCCACTGACACACGGCAGGCACCACACATACCGGTTCCGTCCACCATCAGCGAATTCAAGCTGACGGTACACTTGATGCCCAATTCCTTGGCCAACAAGGTAGTGAACTTCATCATAATCATTGGGCCAATAGCAATCACTTCATCGTAATGCTTGCCTTCCTCTTTCACCAGCTTCTTCAGCACATCCGTCACCACACCCTGCATACCGCTGGAGTTGTCGTCGGTAGTCACATACAAATGACCTGACACGCTACGCAGTTCTTCTTCGAAAATAATCAGCGACTGCATTCTGGCGCCAATAATCACATCGGGCTTCACGCCATGCTGAGCCAACCATTTGACTTGCGGATAGATAGGAGCGATACCTACACCACCACCCACAAAAACGAAATTCTTGCTTTTCAGTTCTTCTGGTGAGAGATGAATGAACTCTGAAGGTCTTCCCAGAGGACCTACAACATCCTCAAAGGCATCGCCAACCTGGAAAGTCATCATCTGGCGAGTAGATTTACCGATAGCCTTGAAAACAATGCGGATATATCCCTTTTCAACATCATGATCACTGATGGTCAACGGAATACGCTCCGAATTCTTTTCCATTTTGATGATAATGAACTGGCCGGGCAGTGCGGAAGCTGCAATTCTCGGTGCTAAGATGTCCATTTGACAGCAGTCACCTGGTAATTCTTTTTTGCTTAAAATCTTAAACATAATGAATGGTTTTTATAATTTCATAATTTTGTCAAATTCTTCTTCAGATAAGAGTTGCAAATCCATAGCGGATTCCTTCAAGGTCATATTCTGTTCAAAAGCATGCTGAGCAATTTTCGCCGCATTGTAATAGCCGATGGTCGGACTCAGTTTGGTTACCAGCATCAGCGAGTTTTTCAGGTAATAATCTATTTTTTCCAGATTAGGCTTCATACCCATCAGGCAATGCTGATTGAAGGATTCCACCGCATCTGCCAAAATGCGTGCAGAGTGCAGCAAATTCTGCGCCATCAACGGCATGAAAACATTCAGATCCAGATGTCCTTGGAAACCACCGCAAGTCATAGCCGTATCATTGCCAATCACCTGACAGCATACCATAGTCAGGGCCTCGCACTGGGTAGGATTCACCTTACCCGGCATAATGGACGAACCTGGCTCATTGGCAGGAATAGTCAGCTCACCGATACCACAACGCGGTCCCGACGACAACAGACGAATATCGTTGGCAATCTTCATCAACGATACTGCCAAGCGCTTTAACGCACCCGAAACTTCTACCATGCTGTCGTGGCTGGCCATCGCCTCGAACTTGTTGGGAGCATTCACGAACTGCATGCCCGTGAACTGGTTAATATATGACAATGCCAAGCGGTCGTAGCCTTCGGGCGTATTCAAGCCATTGCCCACCGCAGTTCCGCCAACGGGAAGTTCCATCAAATGTTTCAGGGCATTTTTCAGGCACTCTACCCCATGCATTACTTGCGACTGGTGTCCCGACAATTCCTCGCCCAAGGTCAGTGGCGTTGCATCCATCATGTGAGTTCTTCCAATTTTTTTGATACTTCCGAACTCATCAATTTTACTTTGATATGTCTTAACCAAGCTCTCTAATGCCGGTATTGTCTTTTCCAACAACAACTTTGCAGAAGCAATTCTGATGGCTGTAGGAAAAACATCGTTAGTGGACTGTGACTTGTTCACATCGTCATTGGCCGAAAGCAAACGATTGGAAACATCGATCATACCCTTGCTTTTCTGCTCAGAACGATTCACGATCACCTCATTCACATTCATATTGGTTTGGGTACCCGAACCAGTCTGCCAAACACACAGCGGAAAATGCTCATCCAACCGGCCAGCCGCTATCTCATCACAGCAAGCGGCAATAGCATCCCTCTTCTCTGCAGGAAGTACCCCAAGCTCACAATTGGCGTATGCTGCAGCCTTTTTCACGTAAGCCAAGGCATAGACCACTTCCAGGGGCATCTGTTGCCCGCCGATCTTGAAATTCGTGTAGGAACGCTGGGTTTGTGCCCCCCAGAGCTTGTCAGACGGCACCTCAACCGTACCCATGGTATCCTTTTCTTTTCTGTATTCTATCATTGTTTGCAATTTACAGTTAATAGTTAACAGTTAATAGTTAATAGGAAAATAATCCCTTGTTTATCAAATACTATTCCTTATCTATTAGTCATTATTCGTCAACTATTAATTATTAACTATCAACTATTATCTCTTTTTTGTTAGTCATAGAATTTCCAATTGATGCCCAGCTGGAAGTTTCGTCCTTGTGCCGGGTAATCGGGAGTCAGAAAATAGAACTGCCCTACTACACCCGACAAAATGTGCCCTGCCCTGAAGAAGAAGCTGATACGCTTGATTTTAAGTGTCAAGTTGGCATCCCAATACACATAGTTACCCACTCTCATTGTTCTTTGGAAATAGAACTGATGCATAACAGGGTCATACCCATCAGCGAAATACAAAGTATTGTACATCAAATCACAGCCTATCTGTATTTTCAGCTTACCATGCAACACATTGAAAATGTAATAAGGGGATGCTTTGAAAGCGAACAAAGGAAGATTCAAAGCCACACTGGTCGAATACTGCAGATAAGCATTGATATCCAGTCCAAAGCCCTTTACCCTGATAGGGGCAAACAGATGGAACTGTATTACATTAGCACTCTTCGGCAATATATACAATTCATAGTGGGAGTCCAAACGCACCAAATTTTGCAACATAAAATAATTGAACTCCAGCTTGTAATTCATCATGGTCCAGAAAGCATTTACCTTCAGCGTATTCTGCTTCGGCCAATCCTTATGATACCATAAATTATGGTTTCCGTAGTAAAGATCATAGATATAATCCGGTGAGTTCCGGTAGAAACTGACATTTCCTCCTAAGCGGTGATTCCATTTTTTCTGTATCATCCATTCGACACCCACCGCAGCTACCACATCGTTATTGTTGTATCCACCAAATGAATACGCTATGCGTCCTGTCAAATCCATCACACCGAACAAACGGGTATGAACGCGTGCGAAAAGGGTGAACGTATTCCCCTTATAATACGGAATTCGTGCATAAACATACTCATGCGTCAAGCCTCCGGCGATCCTGAGAAAATACTTTTTTGACGAAAGCGTGTCCAAAGGCCTATAATTCGACCACTGGATAGTATTAATCAGGCTATAGCATGCTACTGTATCCCGTGTTGTATCAGTTGAAAAATAGAAATGATGCTGATAAAATGTCGAATCGAATTTTGTATCAAAATAATCCGTCCTCAAATGTTTGAATTGGAAACTATGGGTAATCGTGCCATAATATCTCTTCTTTTTATCTATGATATTCACATGTTGCTGGAACAGCAAATCATTTGACATGATGACGGAACGACCATTTTCAGACTTCACAGGATATCCCTTCAAAGCATCCGCAGCCCTATGCATAAACAAAGAGGTATCTTGCAAACCGCCATTCTCCTGTGCTTTCAATCGGTTGAAAATATACGATACCGTAAAGCCATAGATGCCAGCTGGTTCCTCATAATTCAAAAATGCATTGATACGGATATCCCTCGTCTGCTGATTCAAAAAATACCCCGCATTAGAATAGGCATGCATATCAAAAGCGGCGGTCAAACCTTTGAAATATTGCGTGTGTGTGGCGTTGAAATCATATAAATCAACAATTCCGTATGTAAAAGAAAGATCCGTGAAAGAAGTCTTTACATCATAAAACTTCACATCTTTCTGTGTCTGCCATAACAAAGGATAAGGCAAGGTAATCATGGAAAAACCAGGATCCCGATTGTAATCGAAGTTCATAAACTGGTGTGCCTGATCGGGGATTCCCAAATCCTGACAGAGGTTCTGGGTTTTCAACCAAGGGGTATATTGATGGACTTGTGCCATTGAAGTATCCACGGGTTTCATTACCAATGGCTTAATCCAGTGGGGTTCTATGTAATCGTAAGAGACCGGCATAAAATCCGGCGAGAAGGCCATCACGGAATCCACCTCATGCTGATGAAAATGTCTGTCATCCTGGGTCTCATCTTCCTGCGCTTTCAACAGAAAGGGAGTCCACAACAACAAAAGCAGGATAAGCAGACGAGTGGCCTTCATGTTTTAGTAATCAATTTTGTTTTCCAGGTGTATCCACTGCTGGAACACCTCCTGAGCGATAGCGCGGTCGTGCTGTTCAGCTACAATTTTCCGCTCCATAGCGGGCAAATCCAGTTCCTCATATATAAACGAGTCGTCGAAACCAGCTTCTGAAGCATCTTGGCGATCTGCCGCATAATACACACGGTCTGGACGCGCCCAGTATATGGCACCCAAGCACATGGGGCAGGGCTCGCAGCTGGTGTAGATTTCGCAGCCATCCAGTTGGAATGATTCCAGGTTTTTGCAGGCATCCCTGATAGCCATCACCTCGGCATGGGCAGTGGGGTCGTTCAACAGGGTAACACTGTTACTGCCGCGGCCCACAATTTGGCCATCTTTCACCACCACAGCACCAAAAGGACCACCCTTGCCTGTCCCGATACATTTCCGGGACAGGGCAACGGCTTCCTCCATAAATCGTTTGTCGTACATATTTTCAGGTATCAGATGTCAGGTTACAGGTGTCAGGTTACAGGTATCAGTAATAAATCTGACACCTGTCCCCTGAATCCTGAATCCTGTTTTATCCTTTATAAAACGGCATTTTCACAGTAACAGCCTTCACCAGTTTCTCACGGATCTTGATGTAGATTTCCGTGCCTGATTTGGCGAATTCGGGTTTCAACCAAGCGGTACCCACTGATTTGTTGATAGAGGGTCCGAAAGTACCTGAACGGACAATACCGATGTGGTTGCCTTCAGCGTCGCAAACTTCATATTCCAAACGCGGAATACCACGCTCAACCATTTCGAAACCAGCGAGTTTCTTTCTCATGCCGTTGGCTTTCAAATTCAACATGAAATCCTTGTCGATGAAGTTCTTGTGGTCCACAAATTTGGTAATCCAGCCCAAACCAGCCTCAACGGGAGTGATGGTGTCGTCAATTTCGTGGCCATAGAGGCAGAAGCCCATTTCCAGACGCAAAGTGTCGCGGGCACCCAAACCGATAGGTTTGATGTCGAATTCCTTGCCAGCTTCAAAAACAGCGTCCCAAACCTTGAGAGCGTCCTCGTTTTTGAAATAAATCTCGCAACCACCGGCACCTGTGTAACCTGTGGTAGAGAAGATGATATTAGGAATACCAGCGAAAGTGATAGTCTTGGTGGTATAATATTCCATGTCGATGACATTGGCATCGGTCAGTTTCTGCATGGCTTTCAGTGCCAAAGGACCCTGAACGGCCAACTGTGAGATATTGTCGGAGATATTAGCGATTTCAGCACCGAATTTCTCGTTCTGCTTGCTTACCCAAGCCCAGTCCTTGTCGATATTAGCGGCGTTCACCACCAACAGATAGTCGTTTTCAGCGATGTTGTACACCAAGAGGTCGTCAACGATACCGCCGTTGCCATTGGGGAAGCAGGAATACTGCACCTTGCCGGGGAAGAGAGCGGCCACGTCGTTGGAAGTAATGTACTGGAGCAGGTCTAAAGCTTTGGGACCTTTCACGGTGAATTCGCCCATGTGGGAAACGTCGAACACACCGACTTTGCTTCTCACATGCAGGTGTTCTGCTGACACGCCTTCGTACTGGATGGGCATGTAAAAGCCTGCAAATTCAACCATTTTGGCACCTAATTTCTCATGAGTTTCTTTGAATACTGTCTGTTTCATTTTGTTTTGTATTAATGTTAAAAATTTAAAATGTTCCAAACTGCAAACTTACGCATTTTTTTCGGATTACACGCTGATGTTAACAAAAAAAATTACGGCCTGAATTCAACTATCAAACAACTCAACATTTCAACAAAAAACAGTATCTTTGCAGTCAAATTTGAAAAAACCATGAAATCGTCACTCGTCCTTTTTCTCCTGTTTGCGCTGAGCTTGCTCACCGTCCAAGGACAAGAGTATCCCACAAATGACACCCGCGACTACCGTGCTCCCCTCATTATTTTCGGGAGAATTAACGAAATCTCAGTCGCGCCGAACGAGCAGATATGGCTGACCACTGCCGCGGGAGAGATATACTACACCAACAGCATCGATTCCAACTGGCATTACGGCAGTCCTATCACCTCTTGGCATTATGGCCAACCTGTTCCATCCCCAAGGCGCAACTGGAGTGATATTACATGGAAAGACATGCCCTATATTGACCGCATTTCCTTTTTCAATTCCGACACCGCCATCATGACAGGTTCTATACCATCCCCCGAAGGCCCCCAAAAGCTCAAAAGCGGGTATTATCGCACTACCGACGGTGGACACACATGGAAATTGCGAGATATTGGCGGAGACGGATGGATTTATGCAGCCATTACATCAAGTTATGGGTTTGCCTGGCTCGGCACAGCTGATAAGACCATATACTATTCCACCGATTTCGGAGAGCATTTCAAGGCGTTAAAAATTCCCTTGAAAAAATCGGATAGAATTTACGGTCTTTATATGGCGGATGCGTTTCACGGCATCATCGGCTCTGATGAAAACGAGATTCTAATCACAGAAAACAACTGGCGCACCGCCCGAAGCATTCCCACGCCATTAGACCAGAAGAAAGTGGTGGCAAGCGAGCTCGACAATCGGCCACGAATTAACAAGGTGCTCATTTGGGGATCTTATCTAATTGCAGAACAGTGTGGCAAGGTCTTTTATACAACGACAGGCAAAAAGATTAACTGGCAAGCGTTTCCTGGCCGGATCTATGATTTCACACTGGACAAAAACACCAACCTATTGTGGGCGGTTGACGACAGCCTCAGGGTGCTGACTTTCACTTCACCAACGGAATATGTGATACCCACAGACAAGCGTATCCCCACATATCCAATTGACATCAAAGCTGTTAACAATTCGTTATATATGATTCTGGCCAACAAACGGGTATGTCGCGCTAACCACAAGGGATTGATTTGCCATTTTCCATACACCTCTGATCAGGCGATAGAGGATCCTTGTTTAATGGAAAGCGGGGATCATCTGATCTGGGGTGTGGAAGAAAAGCAGCTTTATATCGCAGACAAAAAGGGGCGCCGTTGGTATCGTGAGGCGGAACTGGACTTCCCGACCTGTGGCATCAAGTTACTAAGCGACAGTGTAGCCATTCTTTGGGATGGACTTCGGAACCATCGCTACTCCTTGCCAGATCACACTATTGAAAGCTATACGCTTTCGGAACCGTTACGTGATTTCCTTGCCGTACCCATTAAGAAATTCAGCATTTCGTCTGGCAGCCAAGGCTGTTTTCACTATTTTAACCATCAAATTGAATATAATGTAGCCCAAGATACCCTCCTCGACAAGGCATTGATGTCTAAAGAGGGAGGTTTTAAAGAGAGAACAGACACGATGATTGACATTACTGTGAATGTTGCGCAACTTGTCCGATTGTTAAAAAACGCCAATGCCAATCCTGACAAAACGATTGAAATACAAGATTTTAACATCACAAAGATTGACAAAATGCATTATATGGACAGAGTGCAAAAGCGTCTGGACTTGGGAAAATATGACTTCAACAAGATTGAAAAAAAGGACAAAAGTCTTTATAGTTCGATTCCAGATATGCTGGATGATATTGACAAGGCCACATTATGCGACATCCTCAACACGGGTGAGGGTTTTACAAGCACAACGAAGAATTGGTTCAAAATTGAGTTTGTCAACCAAAACAACGATACCTGTTGGATGAGGAATTTTTATTACGAAGACGGGGACCCATGGTTTCTCCCATGGCGTTTTGAGTACAAGGGACAGCACTTCAACTGCTATGACGTTGCACTATCACGTTTCATAAAAAATTGTATCACAGAGGATTTTTATGGCCGTGAAGCTTTCGACAACGCTGTCCTGCTGATGAAAATCGGCGACTACTTCTGCCGTAAAAGGAGGTGATTTGAAACTGTCCAGGACTAATTGTTGAGCAGTAAAAACGACATTCCCAAATTTGCAGCAGGAACCACCTGCAAAGATTTTGAATAATTCAAGATGTTTTGTATCACACTTCTGCGGGGACGCTCAACTTTCATCGTTTTTTTCTCTTCTTGTAAAAGGGTCGAACTTTTTTCCATAGGCTAATAAAGTTTAATTTGCATTCACACATTTTATTAACGAGGAATAGTTCACTTTATTTTACAACAATAGGTTGATTTCTTACAAAAAGAAGTCAACCTATTGATATTGAGCAAGATAAAATTTCTTCTATTGAAATACGCCTAAAAAATTAGCAAAGAACCAATTTCTTTTCCTCTACCATCTTCCGTAAATTAATTAACGCATAGCGCATACGACCCAATGCCGTGTTGATGCTCACATTCGTCAGTTCAGCTATCTCTTTGAAGCTGATATCCTGATAGATACGCATCTCTAAGACCTCTCGTTGCTCTTCGGGCAGGTATTGCAGCAAACCCTGGATATCCGTATACACCTGCTCTTGTATCATTTTCTGCTCTACAGATGGGTCTTCAATACCCAGCGTGTCGAAAATGTCAAAATCGCCATTACTTTCGTAAGCTGGCAAGCGCTGTGCCTTTCTGAAATGGTCAATTTTCAGGTTATTGGCAATACGCATCACCCACTGCGGGAACTTGCCTTCGTCTTGGTAGCCACCCGAACGGAGCGTGTTAATCACCTTGATAAAAGTATCCTGGAAGATATCTTCCGCCAACTCGCGGCACTTTACCGCTGATAAAATATAAGTAAATATCTTTTCTTCGTGACGCAAAATCAAAGTCTTCAGCGCAGACTCGTCGCCACCAACATATAAACTAATCAATTCGCTATCGCTTAGCATTATCGATTTCATAGGGACCTCCCTTTCTTTTTTATCGTTAATAATAAAAAACAAGTAAAAGTCTAATCGATAATGTTCCTCCTATAATTTTAAAGGTTATGCGTTAAATTTTTTGCAAAGATATAACCTTTTTTTGATTTCTACATCACTTTTGAATCAAAAAAATCTTAAAACATTGAAGATCAATAAAATATTTTACAACCCATAATTTCAACTTCTCCACTACCCCGCCCTACGGGTACAAAAAAACAATTTGCACATTTGCTAATTGACTAATTTGCTAATTCTCTTTCGGCTCTCCTGTGGCGAACAGCGAACGTATAGAAGCGGCATCCTCACCTTCGGCAATCACCTCGTAATCCAAAGCGGGTTTCAACAGCACACGCACACTTTGCGCATCTATATTCTTGTAACCTCGCACACAGCTCATCTCGGCATACAGCTTCGGTGTAATCTTCACAAATTCCAACATATCCAGCCACTGCACTATTGTCGTCAAACTCTCTGTGGCTTCAATCTTATTGCCATTTTTCAAAATAGCCACAGTCTTAGTTTCCCCCTTTTTCTGGAAATATGCAATCAAATTCTGATTGATTTTCTGGGGATGCTCATTGACATACAAATAAATGTATTTCTTCAGCAAATTGCCATTTTTATCGAATTCCTCAGTGATACGCATCTGACCTTTTGAGTCATAAACCTCCCACACACCTGTTTTTAATCCATTGTAATACACACCCTTCTGCGACGGAATCTTTCCTGGATAATAAGTTACCATTTCACCATTCAATTTGCCATTAATGTAATGGGAAACCGTAAACAACTCTTCTTTCTCATAATAGGATTTGCATTCACCGTTCAGCAAGTCATTGGCATACATTTCTTCTTTCAGTTTATAGCCATCCACCGAATAGGTCACAAATGCACCATTCTTCTTGCCTAATTTATAGTTTTCCTCTGAAAGAAGAACATTTTTATCATTGAAATACTTCCACTTGCCATCCTTCTGCTGGTTGATAAAAGTACCTTTGGAAGCCACGTTGCCGTTTTCGTGATAGGTAGTGACATTTACCTTGGACACGCCCGTCACAAACTCGCTCACACTTTTCAGCTTACCGTTGGGGTAATAGTATTTGAAAGTACCTTGGGGCACGTCATTCACAAACTGTCCCTCATAAACCAGCACCCCCTTTTCGTATTTTTTCCACGGACCTTGCTTTTTTCCGTTCTTATCCACACGGTTCAGGTTATCTTGTGCCATGCAAAAACCAGCCACAAGACAGCATAACAACGTTATTATCAGATTCTTCAGAATAATTCTCATGATTTTAGTTTTTGAAGTGCAAAGATAGCTTTTTTATCATTATCAGAAAAACAATTGCAAAAATTCTTCCTCTTCAACCTGGCGAATATAATCCGATAGCCCCACTTCTGCTATAACGGCAGCCAGCTGCTCCTTATTGTGCTGCACGCCTGTCAGTCGCTGTTCCAACTCATGGATATCCTTCAAAGCAAAAAAATCCCCATAGATTTTGATTTCCTTGATACATCCTTTGTCCAGCAACAAATACAACTCTATCATTCCGCCCTTGGTCTTGATGGCTTTCTGGAAGGTATAGCGGGGCGAGCTGCCGAAATTCCACTCCCACGTGGAATATTTCTCCTCCACCAAACGCTGAATGTTGGCCTTGTCGTTGTCTGTCAGCTCATAATTTACCGCATTAGCGTTCGTGGATTTCACATATTGCATAATGGCATCTTTCAGATCCATAACGGTAAAACTCTTGTCCGGCAGGTGCTCGCTGATATTCGTCACCCTTTTCCGCACGGACTTCACCGCCTTGTCCTGAAACTTCAAGGGGTTCACCTTCAAAGCCTGTGACAAATTGGTCATCTCGGAAGCGAACAACAGCGTGCCATGATGCAAGGTACGGTTGTGATGCACACATTGGGCGTTGCCAGAAAACTTCATTCCATTGATAGTCAAATCGTTGCGACCCTCAAAGCGAGCGTCCACACCCAACTGGTTGAGCACCTTCAGAATCGGCTCGGTGAAGGTCTGGAAATTGCCATTGCTATCGTTTTCTATAAAGGTGAAGTTCAGGTTGCCCAAATCGTGGAAAACCGCTCCCCCACCCGTCTGGCGGCGCACCACCTTGATATGTTTCTCCTGCACATAGTCCAGATTGATTTCCGCCAAGGAATTCTGGAATTTTCCCACAATGATGGCCGGCTCATTACGCCACAACATAAACACATCTTCTTGGCAGCTATCTAAGAAGTACTCTTCCGCCGCCAAATTGAAATAAGGTTCTGTAGAGGGGTTATATATACAAAGCATAGTATAAAATCTTTTTATTCTTTCACCATTAATTCTGAATTGACCAAGTGCATACAACAATACGGATGCGGTGCGTCGGAGCGATGAAGTATCAGGAAAAATGCCTTGTCAAAAATCATCCTTTTGGGCTCATGTCTGACAGGTTCTTCAAATTCCGAACACTCATCCAACGCCATTTCCAATTCCGCCTCACTTTCTATTTTGGCTCCAGTTTCATTCAACAAAAAAGCAATCCTTTGCCATGCCTTTATGATACGATATGATTCCTGTTTTGCCGTAAAAGTATTGTTTATCAATTTATTGAAATCCGAACTAATATTGAAACTCATATCCGGAATTATCACCATATCATCATCTTCAAACTGATATTTCCAACTTGTGCCATCCATCCCTCTTTCCTGTTTTCCTATCTGTATCAGACTATCTGATGCGGCAACCATCTCTGCCATGGTTTTATATGCATTCCCTGTTTTGAACAGGATAATTTCGTGTTCTGTATCAGTAGGCACTAACTTAATGATAAAATTGTCATCATTTTCATAATAAAGGATATCCACGATATTGGTCATCTCGTCTCTTTCGTACCCCGCCACTCCGAAAGCTGCAACCATCTGTCCGTCAAAAGTCAGGCTGTTATTGAATTTTTGCAACTCGCAGGGGAAAGGCAGCGACTTGTCAAATTCAGCACGGGCAGTAATGAGATTTCCCTGAACCTCCCCTTTCACCTTATACTCATTATCTTTCAATACATTGCGATAAGATGTAGAGGCATTTAGCAGGATTAAATCCTGATATTCTTCCGAAATAGACAAAGGTGCCCCAATAATATTCCGCACCTCATCCCAGGCAAATAGCAACGTAGCACAATAGACCGAATTAGTATCCGTAGAAATACGGTGTTCCAAAGTTGGCAAGAATTGTGTTTGCTCATACTCGGAAATATCCTTCTCTTCTGGGAAAGCCTGCTTAGGTGTCTGACGACATGAAAGCAACAGCAAAATAGCAGCCAGCATATAAACAATTGGAGTTCTCATGACTATTTGCTTTTACTAATTAAATGTTTCCTAATTCGGACCACAAAAATACAAATAAATACGGAATTATCTCTTTTAGTTTTGTTGAAATATACACCATTTCTCATTTCTATTGATTATTAAATCCCTTACGGGATAAGAAATGTGTTGTGATGCTTTGTTCTATTGAGATTGAATCCCTGCGGGATACCCTTTTTCCCCATCAGGGGAATCAATATCAATAGATTACAGGATATTCCACATTTTCGAATTACCCTCAAAGAGGGTTTAATATTAATTCATACGTTAAAAGTGTATGGTTTAAGGAAAAGATAAGATCATTTGATAAAAACGCAAGACCAAAAGGGATAATTCCGAAAAATTTTTCAAGAAAAAAATTTCAAAATTAGATTTGCATTAAAAATTTTTATATCTTTGCGGTGCAAAGTACTTTTAGATTATGGAAGAAAAAGAAGTAAAACAGACCTTGAATGACATCCGCGACATGATGAGCAAATCTTCACGTTTTCAATCAATTAGCGGATATTCCATCATAGTTGTGGGCTTGTTGGCAGCAGTAGCGACACTGATATCTGCCGTTGTCTTAGGAGTGGAAAATTGCTTTCCCTGCTCCGAAAAATTGCAACAATGCGCCATCTTAGACACAACCACACGCACCCGTTATATCGCATTAATTGGCATGGTTCTTTTCGTCGTCTCCTTGCTAACAGTATTCATTTTTGCCACTATCAAGTCGAAAAAAAATCAGTTGCGATTTGTCCTTGACAAACGTACGGGCCAAATGCTCCTCGACTTTTTCATTCCATTGGTTGCCGGTGGTGTGCTCAGCATAGCTATGGTCATGCAACACCATTACGGACTGACCTCATCCATCATGCTGATTTTCTATGGACTTGCCCTGATCAACTGCAGTCACTACACCTACCCTATCCTCCGTTACTTGGGCTACGCGGAACTTCTTCTTGGCCTCATCGACTGCTTCATAGTTTCTCACGCCCTGCTCTGCTGGTTCCTCGGATTCAGCGTGCTGCACATTATCTTCGGCATCATCTACGTGATTCTATTTGATCGTAAAAAAGCGTAATCATGGCTATTCTTGAAGGTTTGAACAAGATATTTGAAAGCAAAATCCGCTTGGGCATCATGTCGGTACTGGTGGCCAATGAATCTGCGGATTTTGCCACGCTGAAGTCGCTGCTGGAGCTTACCGACGGCAACTTGGCGAGCCATACACGCAGTCTGGAAGAGGCTGGCTACATCCGTTGCGAGAAAAAGTTCGTGGGACGCAAACCGAACACCACCTACTTCGCCACCCAAGCTGGCCGTGAAGCTTTCGCCGCGCACATCAACGCCCTTGAAAATTTTTTGAAAGAATGTAAAAGCTAAATTTTTTTGCCCTTTAAACTTTGTATTTCAAAGTACTTTTAATTTATAATGATAATTAGAGATATCATATTCCTGCAGCAGCCTCGAAGAGGCGACATCTCAATAACCCCATACAAGCATAGCGCAGTATGGGGACACAGCAAACCATATAACCCACAAAATAAACAATTATGACAGCAATGGAAAACGCGGCAATAGTACCGCAAGAAGAACAAAGAAGCGCAGAAATGCAAAACGAATCAAATTTTCAAAACAAATCAAAAATGAAAAATGAGCCTAAACCGAATCGCAGCGACCGCTTGCTGCTGAAACTCCTTATTATTGGCCTGTTGAGCCTCCTCCTACTGATTCCACAGCAATTCATTATGAAACTGATCAGCGAGCGATACGAGACCTCTTCAGAAGCCGAAAGGGAGGTCAGTCAACTCTGGAGCAAACCCCAACGCATCACTGGACCTGTAATCCGAATTCCTGCCAGAAGCAGCAACAACAAAGATGTCTATCTGCTTCCCGAAGCGTTGCAAGTGAAAGGCGATGTAAAGACAGAGACGCGTCATCGAGGAATCTTTGATGTGACGGTTTACAAAGCAAGCCTGGACATCAACGGCAACTTTATTATGCCCAATCTGTCCGCCTTTGTAGATTCTGCTTATGATATTTCTAAAGCGGAAATGTTGATCGCGCTGAATGATTTTCGCGGGCTGACGGAAAACATCACCCTCAAACTTGACGACAAAAACTATGCAATGAAATCCAACAAGGATGAGGAAATGGGCTCTGTACTGTGTTGCCGCATCCCGCTGTTTAATATGCATGACGGACAGCAGGTAAACTATTCGTTAAAAATACCGATAAAAGGATCCGAATCGCTGATGTTCCTGCCATTAGGCAACAGTACGGAAGTACAACTGACTTCCGACTGCACGTCGCCAAGCTTTCAAGGCAATTTTCTGCCCCTCACCCAAACAGTAACCGACAAAGGATTCACGGCGACATGGAAAATATTGTCCATCAACCGCGACTTCTCGCAGATGGTCACAAGATGGAACGAATACAGCAACGATCCTCGTTGTGTAAACATGAGCGAGAACGAGTTCGGTGTCACCATGAAAGTCCCCGTTTTGCAGTACCAGCAGACCACTCGCAGTGTCAAATACGCTTATCTGTTCATCTTTCTCACCTTTGCCACAGTATTTTTTGTGGAATACCGCCGTCAAACGCCCATCCATCCCGTGCAATATCTGCTGATCGGAATCGCCCTGCTGGTATTTTACACCTTACTGCTTTCCTTTAGCGAACACATTCCCTTCCTTTGGTCATACCTCATTGCCATGTTGATGACTATCGTGCTGATTACAGGCTATTTGGCAGGCATCTTAAAAATCCGCAAAACCGCAATCATGATTGGATTAATGTTGCTCTCGCTCTATGTTTTCATGTACGTGCTTCTACAGTTAGAGACCTACACTCTGCTTGTCGGCAGCATCGGCATCTTCATCATCCTCTCCGCCCTGATGTATGCATCGCAAAAAGTGAAATGGTATAAAGAGAGCTAACTGAATGGGGATTCCGCTTCCCCACCCGACTCTATGTTTACCACTAAAAGCCGCACAGCAACGGAGAATTTCATTGCTGTGCGGCTTTTCATAATCTAAGCAGGCAAAATATCCTATTGAATTGTATTTTTTCTATCTTTGCAGACTGAAACAATCCCAGTATGAATAGAAACATCCTTGTGACGATTATGCTTATTGGAGTTGTTATGTTGAACAGCTCCATCGCCCAAGAACTTGAGCATCTGAGACCCGTACAAGTCACTGAAATATCCTTGGTGAGACATGACAGCACGCAATTCCAAAATGCTTTTCAGCGACACTTATGCTCTTATATCGACACCAACATCACTTTTTATGAATGTCGGAATAACACTGCAACAGTCGGATACTTGCTAAAAGTACGTGATTCTCACGACCGTTTTAATGCTTATATTAGAGACAAAAATGGCACGCCCATCCTTGTCGGTCTTACAGAGGTACAACGTGCGGAAAACCTTTTAGCCAAAGAATTGGATTTACTGGCCGATAAAGCCCAATATATTCAACGGGCACTCACTGCCCCTCACTTTTACCAATATATTCGACAGTATGTTTTCTATCTGACGACAAAAGGCGACACCTGTGTTCTAATCAACTTTACAATTCCAGACAATGGAACATGCCTTGACAGGATGTTTCACGCCCAGTGTGACGGAGACGACACTTACTGGGTTGCCACACTCAATCTAAGCAAAGGTCAGATTCAAGAATATTACATCAACGGGCCAACGATATTTGTTGTAAAAGGCCGCAACAAAGAACCTCATGGACTTGGAAACCAATGTGTTTTCCTGAATGGCAGGTGGCGTCATGAAAAAATAATACCCTATTCAAAACTCCCACAAAAGATAAAGAATTTAGTAACAAATCCACAAGACACCACTTTGATTTATGAACAATCACTATACAAAGGACGTTATTATTACGCTATTTTCACTGACAGTATTCAACGAGGATACCACGCTAATGGAAAATGGATGTTTACCGGGGCTAAGGAGCTCTATTGGGGGAATCTTCCTGTCGAATCTTTGCAGTCCGTACCACACATCAAGCAAATGCTAACCTACATTCATGAAGACATGTCCCGTCGCGGACAGGATTTCGCAATAAACGGAAAAATCATTTCACTGGAAGTCGTGAAAAGACACTATGTCATCTATATCAAGTTTAAACCTGAAGACATATATTGCGCAAGTCAAGTAGCATACACCTTTGACCTTAATGGCAACTTTGTAGGCATTGATCTGGGATGGTTCTGATGAGAAACCATCAGCATTTTTATTCTTTAATTTTTGTATATTTGCCCTCAAAAAAGACACATTATGATCTTCTACTTTTCAGCTTGCGGCAACAGCCGCTTTATTGCAGAAAGCATCGCACAAGCCCTTGACGAGCAGCTCGTTTTCATCCCGGAAGCCGAGCGCGAAGGGCGTTTCGACTATACCCTTGCGGAGTACGAACGAGTGGGCTTCGTCTTCCCCATCTACTCCTGGTGTCCCCCGCAACTCGTGATGGATTTCGTGCAGAAACTAAAATTCACGAAAGCGCCCAACTATGTATGGATGGCCGTCTCCTGTGGCGACAACGGCGGAGTAGCGGAAAAGGTTTTCGCTGAGCAACTTGCAAAAACAGGATTACCTCTGCATGCCGACTACTGTTTCGTGATGCCCAACACCTATGTCAACATGGCAGGCATGAGCACCGACAAACCTGAGAAGGCGAAGCGTAAGATTGCAAGAGCTCAGGCGCATCTGCCAGAGGTTATCCAAAATATTAAAGCTTGTAAGTCCGTGACGGAAATGCGGCGAGGTATATTCCCGCGCTTCAAGACCAATGTCATCGGTAAATCATTCCATAAATGGGTCTCCGACGAACCCTTCCGCAGCACCGATGCATGCATTTCCTGCGGCAAGTGCGTGAGCGTGTGCCCGCTGCAGAACATCAGTTTGGAAGACGGTCGCCCGAAATGGCACGGCAATTGCACCAACTGTGACGCCTGCTTCCACCACTGCCCCAAAAACGCCATCCAGTACGGCAAAGCCAGCGTCGGGAAAGAACAGTATTATTTCGGAAAGCTATGAACACACTTCATCACATTTCTATTTATCTGCTCCTGTTAATATTCACAGCAGGAAGCGTAGCAGCCCAGAAATCGAACGATACGATTGTCTATCAGCGCGGAGAGTTAACACTCAAACTTCTGCCCGACAACACCTACCAGTTTTTTGTGGAACCTTGCGATATATGTCCACGCCTCCTCCCTAACAATCTTCAAAGTTTCGGCCAATACTACACCTACAAGAAGGAGGCTTATTATCTATTCTCTGACACTTCTCTTTACCCCGAGAAAGAATGCAAAATCGAGGAATCCTCTGATGACAGCGACAATCTAATTTTCCGTTTCCACATCCCCAAACCGAACTATAAAAATTTATTACTTAGAAATTGGTTAATATTCAATGTCACACTATACTTAGAACCTGATACCGCAGAATGGGAGTACATAAAATTGAACTATATTCCAAACGACACCAATATCAGGGCATTTTATACGGATGACACTCTCCTAATCATCCCAAAGCCTGCGAAATCCATCTGCTATTTCAGAGTGAATGTTTTCACAAACTCCAGAGACGCCGACATTCCAAGATTTTCTGTACAGAATAACATTGTGGCGAAGAATTCCTCCTCCAATATTTTTGACATCTACATGCCCATGGTCACTCCGGAATTCTTCCTTTATGAACGATTTTTGGGCGAGCCTGTAAAAATCATAGACAAAAAAGCGGTATTATTCAAACGCTGGGTTTTACTCAAAAAAGGAGTGTTCCAGCCCATACAATATACCGACTACGCCCCTTTGCCCAAGAAGTACTGGAAGTATGTAAATGGAGGAATAGATGCTGGACTATGGCGCATTAAATCAACGTACCCAGACGAAGATAAAGAATAAAAAGACATATATAAAAGTTAATATTTTATATATTTGAATAAAATTTTTTCGTATCTTTGCAGCGTAAAAACAAACAACAGAAAATTCAACTATGCCACAAATTAGTTACTTCTATGGGATATACATCTTCATGAACTTTAACGATCATAATCCAGCTCATTTTCATGCTTGGTATGGGGACTACAAAGTATCAGTAGATATTATGAACGGTGTTATAAAAGGAAAAATGCCACGGAAAGAATTGAAATTTATTTTTGAATGGCTTGACCTCCACAAAGAAGAACTGCTCATAAATTGGGAAAAAGCTAAGAAAGGTGACAAACTAAATACAATCGAACCCTTAAAATAACAAGATCATGTTTTTAGAAGTTAACAAAGCTGAATATTTAGAAGAATACAAAATACGATTGTGGTTCAACAACGGAATGGTGAGGGATGTGGACCTTTCAGACTCTTTGAACGGAGAAATCTTTAAACCACTCCTCGATAAGGATTATTTCAAGAATTTCACCATACACTTCAATACCATAGAATGGGAAAACGGCGCTGATTTTGCCCCTGAATACCTCTTTGAAAAAGGGGTAGCGGTATATGACATTAACGAAAAACCAACTGAAAAGGTGGCAGAAAACGACATTCCGTACAATTCTGAAAAATAGCACCCTAAAACACCTGACTATGAACATCGAAGAATTCCGTGAGTTTTGTCTGTCGTTAGGCGAAGTGGAGGAGAAATTGCCCTTCGCGAAGATGCCCGGTGGCGAGTCTGTGCTGGTCTTTTACGTCTGCGGCCACACCTTCTGCTACTGCGACCTCAACGACTTCAGTGCTGTAAACCTCAAATGCCAACCCGAACGCATCCTAGAGCTGCGCGAATCCTCCGACGCTTTCTGCGACCCCGACCACATGAGTCCCAAATACTGGATTGGCGTGCAGGTGAACCGCGTGCCCTCTACCCTGCTCAAAGAGCTGACACAAAACTCCTTCGAGATTGTGAAAGCGAAATATACAAAGAAGAGGAAATAATCTTCGCAAAAATGAAAATATCAAAATCAAAACCATGAAACAACTCAGAACCTTCTTTATCACAGCAATTCTGACAATTTTTATTTTCAACTTGTCATTTGCTCAAAGCACGGTCAAAGACACAGCGTATAACCACAGCTCTAGTGTGGTTTTTCCTGAAATGACCCCGCAACTTGTGGACAATCTTGACCTATTGGGACGTGTGTGGGGATTCTTGAAGTATCACCATCCGACCATTTCCAAAGGCACGTACAACTGGGATGAGGAGCTTTTCAAAATGCTGCCCGGCTACATACAGGTTAAAGACAACAAACAGCGTGACGCTTATCTGGCCAAATGGATTCTTCATTTTGGGAAGATCCCCGTCAACAAAAATGTCAAACCCGTTGACACCAACGCCGTGCTGAAACCCGATATGGCATGGATTAATCAGGAGACTATGTCGCCAAAGCTGTACAATCTGCTGATGAAAGTGTACCAGAACCGCAACAATGGACTTTACTATGTGAGCTTTTCATCTCTATGGGTAAAAGCGGCCAACTTCACTCACGAAAACAACTATGCTGATATAGAGTTTCCTGACGCCGGTTTCCAACTGCTGGCTCTATACAGATACTGGAATATGGTGCATTATTTCTTCCCATACAAATCTCTCATGGATGCCGACTGGAACACGGTGATGAAGAATCAAATTCCTTCTTTCATCTCGGCCACAGACAAGAAATCCTATTGGAGTGCAGTTAGGCGCCTGATTGCCCAAATAGACGACACCCACGGGGTGGTCTGGTCCTCAAAACAGACAAAATCACTGGATTATTACCGGCCTCCATTCAAGGTAAGCTTCCTGAAAAACGACACCTTGGTGGTCACTTCATATTGGGACTCAGAGAAAATCGACAGTTCTGGGCCGCTCATTGGTGATATCATCACCCACATCGACGGGAAACCCGTTTCGTTTTGGATTGACAGCCTGGCACCCTATTATGCAGCATCCAACTATCCCGTAAAACTCCGTCAATTGTCATGGGAGATTTGTGGCGGCAACAAACCCTCCGTCAGCATCTCTTTCATTTCAGATGGAATTCCCAAAGAGGCCACCGTTGCCCGATACAATATTGATGAAATGGGGTATGTTTACCAAACCGACAGCATCTGCTACAAAGACTTGGGCGACAGCATCGGATATGTCTCCATGGACGACATCACCGAAGCATGGGTGAAACGCATTGCGGACACCTTGCACACCACAAAAAGTCTGATTTTAGATTTGAGAGAGTATCCGAATGAGACCATCAACTACAAATTTTACGCTATCCTGGCTGACAAATCAAGACCATTTTTCAAGGCCACAGAAGCCAACATGGTCAATCCCGGTCAGTTCACGTTTTCAAAACCAGTTTATACTGGAAAAGGAAAACAAGCGTATCCTGGCAAGATTGCCATCCTCATCGATGAAGAATCACAGAGTCATGCGGAGTTCTGCACCATGATGTACCGCACGCTTCCCAACAGCATCGTCATCGGCAACACGACGGCGGGTGCTGACGGCAATGTGGTGAAAATCCAACTTCCCGGTGGAGTCAACTCCTATTTCTCCGGCATCGGCATATATTACCCTGACGGCACCGAAACCCAGCGTGTCGGCATCATCCCCGACATCTATGTCTGGCCTACGGTCCAAGGCATCCGCAATGGCCGCGACGAAATCATGGAGAAGGCACTGGAGTGGTTGAAGGAGTAGGAAGACGCACCGTCTTGAACATGCGTCATAAAAATTTTACACTGATTTTTTGCCGATATCGGCAAAAATTAGTATCTTTGCGGCAGATTTCACAAAAAAAACTTGCCGATAGTATGGAATACATCTCAGTCACCCAATATGCCGAAAAATACGGTATCAGCGAACGAACCGCCCGCAATTATTGCGCCACAGGGAAAATTGACGGATCGTTTCTGACTGGTAAGACATGGAACATTCCCGCTGACGCACCCCTTCCTCGCAAGGGGAAACAGCGCATATCACCCTTACTACAACGACTGAAGGAAGAAAAAGAATCCAAATTAAAAGGCGGGATTTACCACCGTACGCAAATAGACCTAACTTATAACTCCAACCATATAGAAGGCAGTCGCCTGACCAAGGAGCAGACCCGCCACATTTTTGAGACCAACACCCTTGGCATCACCGCCAAAAGCACCCGTATCGACGATATCATGGAGACGGTCAATCATTTCCGATGCATAGACTACATCATCGATCACGCTACAGACAAGATCACAGAAGCTCAGCTGAAACAACTGCATCTGATATTGAAGACCAATACTTCCGACAGTCGCAAATCGTGGTTTGCCATTGGAGATTACAAACGCTTGCCCAATGAGGTGGGTGGTGAGGAGACCGTTAAGCCCGAAAATGTTAGCAAGCATATCAAGAACTTGCTTGCGGAATATAATGCGCTCAAAGAAGTTCAATTTGATGACATTTTGAATTTCCATGTGCAATTTGAACGCATTCACCCCTTTCAAGACGGCAACGGACGTGTCGGACGCCTACTCATGTTCTGGCAGTGTCTGCAAAGCGGCCATGTGCCATTCATTATCACTGAGGAGCTTCGATTGTTCTATTACCGTGGTCTTCAAAAATGGGGCCAAATCAACGGCTACCTACGTGACACCTGCCTGACCGCGCAAGATCAGTACAGGTTATTGCTTAACTATTTTAAGATCAAGTACTAACTAAGTATAAGCAATCTCCCATTGCCCGCCTTACGGCGGTTTTTTCCTTTCAGACCGCTTTGGCGCTTCGCGCTTTTGCGGTCTGCTCTAATCGCGCACGCAACGGACCGGGAAACCGTAGCTCTTATCGTTGCTCACCCTGCCCACGTTATCGTTTTTATAGTAGAGGTAACGGTAGTACGCTTCGTAGTCACCGTTCTCCGTAGCACACCAGAAACTGGTGCCGTCGCCAAAACTGCCGTAGCTGCCGTTGATGTAGTAGCCAGTGGGAAGAGCTGAAAAATGTGTGGCGTTATTCGTGCTGGAATTATTTCCCACTGCACATGTGTTGCTGCTATTACTCCATCCTGTGGTAGAGGCCAACGCCTTGGCAATGTATTCACTGCTATTGTTGCACTGATACCGCGTCTGACTACCCACATAGTTGGTCAGTTCTGTCCACTCCGCATCACTTGGAACATGCCAGCCATCCGGACAAATACCTTGCACGCCACTGGGATTGGCAGATGAGGAAGAGGTACCATGCATCACCGCAAACCAGTTGTATAGGTAGCCGTGAGTGGGAACATTGTCGGCGTTGTTATTGGGGTTATAACGGCACGGCGTTATTGTGCTGGAGCTAGAACCTAAGGAAATGGGAGTGCCATCCGCATAGCGTGTGGAGCGCAGGTTCTCCATCATCCAGCACTGGCTGCCCATCTGCAGGGTATAGTAGCTGTTGCCATCGATGTCGGTAACGGTTAATCCAGAGCATGGAGAACCGCTTACTTCGGTGGTAAAGTTCACAAACTCTCCGTATGCCGTGCCTTCGCTGTTGGTGGCATACGCCTGCACAAAGTAGGTTGTTCCTTCACTCAAATTAGAGAGACTGCTAATGAAGCTGCCCGTACCGCTGCCGTCAGTGGAGCAACTGTTGATAGCACTTGTAGAGGTTCCCCAACACACACCGCGGGCGGTTACGGGAGCACCGCCATCAGAGGTAACGTTACCGCCAAGGGTTGCCGTAATGGCCGTAACATTGCTCGCTGCACGTGTGGTTACCGTGGGCAGTCCTATCACAGGAAGTTCATAGAATTCATAGATACATCTGATACTGTAACCGCTGCAACGGGGATTCGGTGAAACAACTATCTTCTCGCAGACATAGTCAATCATGGCACCGGTAGCCATGTCATATACCGGATGACAGGTCCAATAGTAGGCATTTCCCATGATGCTCTCGTATCTGCCGTTGACACAGTTATAATTACCGCCAGGAAGTGAGTTGAAGCCTGTTGCGTTGGTATTGTTTGCACCATCAATCCAGTAGTTGACTGATCTCAGATCTTCAGAAGAGTGTATGTTCAACTCGTCGTATTCCTCATCCGATGGCAAATACCAGCCGTCAGGACAGATACCCTGGATGCGATGCCCCATGTTGTAAGCTCTCTCCACTGAATCCACAGAACCGTATCTTCCTGTGTCGACAGCCGCATACCAGTTGTACAGATGGCCAAAGATGTCCACATTCTCCGTAGTGTTAGGATACTCGTATGAGTGGCAACTCATCACATTCTCGATCTGACGACCATCGCTGTACTTCGTTGACCTCAGGTTCGTGGTGGTCCAGCACTTGCAATCGCTGCCCAGATGGACAGACTGGTAAATTGTGCCCTCATAGTCAACAGCATCGGGACAGGGCAGGAAGCTGACTTTGACAATCTGGTCACAGAACACACTGTCACCGGACAAGCTCTTGGCCACCCATCTTACCACGGTCTCGCCGACAGGATAAATGCTGTCGACAGGAGCATTGTTGCTGATGGTGATTTCACTCATCGGCAAGCTGGTAGTTGTGCTGAAGGTCGGCACACCAATGCTCAGCTTCAAGTTGCAGCCACCATGACGGATGGTGTCGTCAATGTTGGCAGGACAAATAAGCGTTGAATTGGCGGTTGTGAGAGTCTCGGGTTCACTAGAAATCTGAGCGGAAACCGGTAACAAGACTGCCGGCGACATTAGCAGCAATATCAGCAGAAGTGCCATTAGATTCCATCGGGGAACTGAGCATTCACGCTGTGTCAATTTTTGTAAAAAGTCAAAATTTTTCATAATCATGGGGATTTCTATTTTTTTTATATTTCACGTCATACTTTCAGACCTTGCAAAGTCCATTACAAAAAAATCCGGAAATATAACAGGGCAAAATTACATATTATTTTTAAATTTTCAAGTGTTTATTGCACTTTTTTTTAGAAATGAGTTTTTCATGGCTACTGCGCGTTTTTTTTGCATCAACTATAATGAATTCCTTCCGAGGTGAGCAGTACAGAGCTTCGGGGCAGGTTCATAGGCCAATTCACAGATCCACCTTTACCCAGGCTTGCGGTGCACGTTCCTCGCACCTTACCCTGAGCTATGCTGCTTGCAGGCCTACAGCCTGCAATAATATCGGGCAGTATTCATCACATCAGGGGTTTACCCTTTGCTAAGCTCTCACACAGCTTTCAGCCGTTTAGTTGTTTGTTTGTTCAAAGCCCGCACACCTCTGGCGTGCGAATTAATTATGCTAACATGACATTCTACCAAGCCCCGCACTCCTGACGGAGTGCTTCTTATTGGTGGTGACACCGGGGATTTATAAAACACGCATTCTTGGCGGAATGCATTTATTTTGGCAGGCCGTAGGTCTACATGGCAAGGCAAAACGGGACGCCACATATTATTTGGGCAGGCCGTTAGGTCTGCTGGGCTTGGTAGCCCGGGGTAAGGTGCGAGGAACGAGCGCCGCTACCCCGGGGATGAGGATGCCCCGTATGTTTGTTCGCGGCGCAGGTGTCGCGTGCACCGAAGCACAACATTTGCCCGCCGCGAAAGTGAGAAATTATCGCTGACGTCAAAATTTCATCTTTCTTATAGCTGCTTTTATCACTACTCCTTCACCAGCAACTCGGCATTGACCACATGCAGACAGAAGTACGGGTTTGGAGCATCTGTACGTCGAAGCATTACATAAAACGGCTTGTCGAAAATCATCTTTTTGGGAGCAATTTTATCCTCGTCAATATCAACACCCAGAGAACAGATAATCTCCGACTGACTCACCAATTCCGCACCCTTTTCGTTCAGCTTGAAAGCGGTCCGTTGCCATGCCTGTAAAATTTTATATTCCAAAGAATTAGAGCTGAACACATTGCCGATTATCTTGCCAAATGTAGCACTGATATCGAAATCTATAACGGGAACAATCACTTCATCGTCAACCCTGAACTGATATTTCCATTTCTTGCTTTGAACAGTTTGTTCTTTCTGACCAAGTTTAATCAAACTGTCCACAGCAGAACTCATTTCAGCCATAGTTTGGTATGTTTTTCCTGTCTTAAACAGAACGATTTCATGCTCCTTCTCTATAGGTATTAGCTTGATAATAAAATTATTATCATTCTTATAGTATAGAATTTCCACCACATTAGTCATTTCGTCCCCGTCTTCACCCTTTACTCCAAACGCATCGACTTTTTGTCTGTCAAAAGTTAGTTTATTCTTATATGTCTGAAGCTGACAAGCAAACGGCAGCGACTTTTCAAATTCAGCACGGGCAAAAATGTAATCTCCCTGAATCTCTCCACTTGCTTTGTATTCAGTTGGTTTCAGCACGTCCCGAAAAGAGGTAGAGGCATTAAGCAGCCTCAAATCCCGATATTTTTCAGGAATAGACAAAGTCGAACCGACGATTTTCCTGACCTCATCCCAGGCAAACAACAGCGTGGCACAATAAAACGAATTGGAATCCACAGGAATCAGATGTTCCATCGTAGGCACAACTAATGTCTTCGCATACTCCGAAAGATTCTCAGGTTCAGCATATTGCGCTATCAATTCCTCTTCCGAAACTGGTTCCTGTTCAATTTCTTTGGGTTTCGGCTGCCCGCAGGAGATTATCAGCATAGCCAACAATAAGCTAACACAAAGTTTAATTTTCATGGTGATGTTAATAATATTGGACTACAAAAATACATTTTTCAGTCTAAACAAAACGTGACCGAAAAATTTTTATTGCCATTTTTACAAAAAAAAACTATCTTTGCAGTATCAAATTTGAATTTTCAAAACATTATTATCAACCCTTAAAAATCACAACATCATGAGTGAAGCACCCAAATCGCTGAAAGGCACAAAAACCGAGAAAAACTTAGAAGAGGCTTTCGCTGGCGAATCAATGGCCCGCAACAAATACACCTACTTCGCCTCCAAGGCCAAGAAGGAAGGTTTTGTGCAAATTGCAGCCCTGTTTGAAGAAACCGCTGCCAACGAGCGCGAACATGCCAAGATATGGTACAAATACCTGCACGGAGGTGAAATAGGCTCAACCGCCGAGAATCTGGCCGACGCCGCCGCAGGCGAGAATTTCGAATGGACCGACATGTACGCCCGCATGGCCAAAGAAGCCCGAGAGGAAGGTTTCACCGAAATCGCCAGAAAATTCGAGATGGTAGCAGCCATTGAGAAACACCATGAGGAGCGCTATCGCAAACTGTTACAGAACATTGAGGACGAGAAGGTGTTCTCCAAGGACGGCGAAGCCATCTGGCAATGTGCCAACTGCGGTCACATCGTCATCGGCAAAAAGGCTCCCAAAATCTGCCCCGTTTGCGACCATCCGCAGTCCTATTTCCAGGTAGAAGCCAGAAATTATTGATATTTATCCCCTGACGGGGAAAATATCCTCGCAGAGGATTCAATATCAAAAGAATATGGGAATTATCACCATATTCCTTTATTGTTTCTTCAGCACCACCGCCGTGCGAGATGGCAAGTACAACCGCACGGCGGTTTTTCCGTCTTGCGGTTGGGATGTGTATGTCATCCTGTGATCCACATTGCCGAAACCGGCAAAATTCGGGTCATCGGTATCCAATACGATTTTGTAATCTCCTGAAGGACATTCTATTTCATAATCAGCATACGATTTATCAGGGCTAAAATTAAAGACAAACAGGCAGTTGCCACGGCTGAAAGCCAGCACCTGGTCGCCTTCGTTTTGCAAGATCAGTTTCGCTTCCGACTGTAAACAATGCTCCTCTGTAATCAAATGCACCATCGCCTTGTCGAACTCATTGAGGGCATGGTATTTCAAATCCTTGTTATCTGCTAGCGACCATTGTCTGCGAGCATGCTGATACGACCAATTATTTCCCGCTCTCGGAAAATCTATCCATTCCGGATGACCGAACTCATTGCCCATGAAATTAAGATAGCCGCCGCCCGACAAACTCAGCGTCAGCAAGCGCACCATCTTGTGTAATGCCACTCCCCTATCCACCACCAAATTGGGCGTAAAGACCGACATAGAAGTGTACATTTCTTTATCTATCAATCTAAATATCAACGTTTTATCACCCACCATCGCCTGATCATGGCTTTCCACATAGCTTACCACCCGTTCTTCCTTGCGGTGGTCCGTCATTTTGAAAAACATCTCGCCCACACTCCAATCCTCGTCTTTCCGCTCTTTGACAATCTTCATCCAATAATCGGCAATGCCCATCGACATGCGGTAGTCGAAGCCGATACCACCACGTTCCACTGGGAATGCCATGCCAGGCATTCCACTCACATCCTCGGCAATCGTCAAGGCCTCCGGATTCACTTCTTTGATCAAAATATTGGCTAAAGTCAAGTAGGTCACCGCATCCTCATCCACATTGCCGTCGAAATACTGATCATAACCCACAAAATCCACGCCAATACCGTGGTTCCAGTAACACATGCTGGTCACCCCGTCAAAGCGGAAACCATCGAAATGGAAATTTTCCAACCAATATTTCAGATTGGACAGGAGCAAAGTAACGGTTTCCTGCTTGCCGTAGTCGAAGCAGCGGGAATCCCATACTGGATGCTTGCCCCGCTCGCCACCATGGAAATACAAGGTTTCCGAGCCATCGAAGCGACTGAGTCCCTCTTTCTCATTAGTGACGGCATGAGAATGCACCACATCCAAAATGACAGAAATGCCCATCCCATGTGCTGTGTCAATCAGCTCCATCAGTTCTTCAGGCGTGCCGAAACGGAAGGAAGGGGCAAACAAATTAGACACCTGATAACCAAAAGAACCATAATAAGGATGCTCTTGGATGGCCATCAGCTGTATCGTATTGTATCCCAATTCTTTGATTCTCGGCAACACATATTCCTTAAACTCCCAATAGGTAGAAACCTTCTCCTCCTCAGACGACATGCCCACATGTGCCTCATAAATCAGTGGATTTTCAGGTTTCTTCGGGGAAGAATGCTTGAACTGATAGGGTTTTTCAGGTTCCCACACCTGAGCGGAGAAAATCTTAGTGGTATCATCTTGCACCACACGGGTCACGCAAGAGGGCAAACGCTCGTCAGCACCATCCTGCCACACCATCCACAGCTTGTACAACATGCCATGCTTCAGAAAACTCTCTGGTAATTCAATCTCCCAATCACCATTGCCGATAGGATGCAAGGCGTATTGCGGCTGCACCTGCCAATAAGAGAAATCCCCCATCAAAAAAATTTGCTTGGCATTGGGCGCTTTTTCGCGAAAAATCCAGGTGTTCTTTTCACTTTTATGCAGACCGTAATACAAATGATGGTTGGCCTTGTCTTTCAGCGAGCACTTGCCATCGGTAAAATCCAGCATACGCAGCACCGCCATCTGATGGCGACGAAACAGGCTTTGCTTATACGGCTTCAGCCAAGGGTCAATCAATACCAATTCGGGAGTTTCCATAATTAACAAGAGCTATAAGGTACGACATCCAACGAGGTATAATCTTTTTTCAGATACTTGAAATAGGCACACACGGCAATCATGGCGGCATTGTCTGTGGTCAGGTCAATGGTGGGCAATATCAAGTTGCGATGGTAACGGTCAGCAATCTGCTGCATGGCCGTGCGCAGGCCCTTGTTAGCCGACACACCGCCCGCCAAAACCAAATCCTTGCAATCATATTGCTTTAATGCTTGTACCACCTTATTGGTCAATGACTTAATAATGGCATATTGCATTGAGGCCGCTAAATCTTTCTGATTCTTTTGAATAAAATCTGGATCATTTTTCAGCTCATCTCTGACGAAATAGAGAAACGAGGTTTTCAAGCCACTGAAGCTGTAATCCAAGCCTGGCAGATGGGCAATGGAGAACTGAAAACGCTTAGGGTCTCCCTCTGCGGCCAGTCGGTCAATTACCGGTCCTCCGGGGTATGGCAAGCCCATGATTTTGGCTGCTTTGTCGAACGCTTCGCCTGCAGCATCGTCGATAGTTACTCCCAAACGTTCCATTTCGAAGTAGTCATTCACCTTCAGTAACATGGTATGACCACCTGAAACCGTCAGGCAAAGGAAGGGGAAATGAGGCTTGGCGGAATCATCATCACTCTTGTTCAAAAAATTCGCCAAAACGTGTGCCTGTAAGTGATTTACCTCAATCAGGGGCACGTCCAGACTATAGGCCATAGCCTTGGCGAAGGAGCTTCCCACCAGCAAAGAACCCAGCAATCCGGGACCATTTGTAAAACCTATCGCAGATATTTGATTTTTGTTTATCTTTGCACGGTGAAGTGCGGTGTCCACAACGGGGATGATATTTTGCTGATGAGCACGGGATGCCAGCTCGGGAACAACGCCCCCATATTCGGCGTGAACTTTCTGACTGGCAATGACATTGGATAGGATGGTAGTATCGGCAATGACGGCAGCAGACGTGTCATCGCAGGAAGATTCGATACCAAGAATATAGGCTGACATAAACTCAATATTTTGAAGGGCAAAATTATAAAAAAAATCGGAAAGGTGCTACTATGGATCATCGGTATTTTTATTGCCCTTGATTTATTGATAGTTGGACTGTTTTTTGTTCCTTCTGTCCAGAACTATGTCATCGGCAAAGTCACCGGTTTTATCTCAGACAAATGGGGAGCAGAGATCGGGGTAGGTCGCATTTACGTTACCCCCACCCTGCGCATTGCCGCCGACGACTTTGTCATCAAGGACTTGCACAATCAGCCCATGATCTACGTCAAGCACGTCAAAGGACGTTTCAAAACACTGAAAACCAAGCCTTTGACTCTTTCATTCCATAGCGTTACCGCCACGGAGGCTGATGTGACCCTGGTCACCTACGAGAGCGATACCATGGTCAACATTTCCGCTTGGGCCAAGAAAATCTCCAAACCCAAAAAGAATCCGAAAGACTTCATCCTGCGCATTGACAAAATCCAGCTTGTCAATTCCCGTTTTTCGATTGCCAACCAAAACAAGCAGCAGAAAACACCCTACATTGAAGGACAAGAGATGGACCCTGGCTTCTTTGAACTACGACATATCGATTTCAAAGCCGACAAGTTCCAAGTCTATAATGATGATATTTCCGCTAAAATCAAGCAAATCGGCTACGACCAATATTTCGGTTTCCATCTGGTCAAAGGCTCTGGCGACTTCCAAATCAACAGTCATCTACTGCGTTTCGACGACTGCAAACTCCAGACAGAGAACAGCAATTTAGACTTGGATTTACGCTTTGACTATGGCAAATGGAAAAATCTCGGTGATTTTCTCGATAGTGTGAATATCACCGCCACAGTTCGGCCTTCAGATTTCTGTTTGACAGATGCCGCCTGTTATGCTGGAGCTATCCGCGGCATGGACGACTGCCTGCATTTCAGCGGACTGGTCAGTGGTTGTGTCAACGACTTGAAACTGATAGATTTCGATTGCCATTACAACAGCAGCACCTATTTCAAAGGTGATTTTGCCTTAAAAGACATCACAGATTTCAAACATGCCGTATGGAATTTGAACTTCAACGATTCCTATTTCAACATGAAGGAATTGGCCGAATTTAAACTTCCCAATGGCAAAAAAATACCGCTGCCCGACATCGCAAAACGACTGGGCTATGCTCAATTAAAAGGAACTTTAAACGGATATGTGCCTGCTATCAATACCAAAATGGACATTGCCACAGGCATCGGCTCGGTTCGTGCCAACATGTCCTCCAAGGACTTAGGCGAACAAGTTAGTTTTAGTGGAGACCTCGCTTCCAATAACTTCAATCTTGGACGACTCATCAACAACAGCAAGTATTTCGGCCAAACTCATTTTGTCATCAAGCTTGACGGCACAAGTGACGACCCAATGGACAAGCCGGAATTCCTCTCCACGCTTGCAGCCAATGTGCATAGCAAAATTTCCCGTTTCGACCTCTTCGGATATCCAATTTCTGACATCAACCTCGATGGACAATATAAAAACAAGACATGCAAGGCCACCTTATGCTCTAACGACTCCAGAATCAACCTCAATCTCGATGGTTCTGCCGATTTCTCTTCGCTTGAACCTAATATCCAAGCCAACTTGGGGCTGCATAGCATTAAATTGAGCGAAGTGGCCACCTACCACGCACCCATCGACACTGCCACGGCCAAAGGTATTGACAAACTGATTCTTTTCGCTCAACAACATCCCAATGTGGAAATCTCTTTCGATACGCTAATCTTTAATTCCACAGGTTCTAACTTGAACAATCTGAACGGTTTTGTCGGCATTGATGGACTTCAGATATTCAATGAAATACAACCTTTATATAGTGAAAGAATCCGCTTTACCGCCATCAATACCCCTGCCGGACTGCACAAATACATTTTGTCTTCCGACATCGTCAATGCCTCCCTCAACACCAACTACGCATACAAAGACATCCAGGATTCTCTATTTAATTTTGCCTATCGCTATATTCCCAATATCCTTCCTCAAAGAGAGGCAAGCAAGAACAAAGCAATGGCCAACACAAAACAGGAAGACAAACATTTCAACTTTTCCTTCGAAACATTTAACACAGAGCCCTTGCTCTACATCTTCCTTCCCGAACTATATATAGCGGAGCATAGTAGTATCGATTTGCGTTTGGACGACATCGCGGAACAGGACCACATCAACATCGTAATTCCTAAAGCATCCTTCAAAGACCGCTTCAATATCAACAATTTACATCTTGCTTCCAATACCGCTGCCAACCATCACATGATTATCGATGTCACCAGCGACTCTATCTCATTGGCCAATAAGAAAGGTGCCACTTTGTCTTTGCATCAGATTGGACTCCAAGCCGACATGTTCCAGTCTTATATCGATTATCAGCTGTCTTGGAAAGACATTTCAGATGAAAACAGACCTTTCTCCCACATCAAAGGAACCTTTGATGCTCAAGACAAGAGCAGCATGGTTGCTCGTTTTACAGATTCGCAAATCCTGTTGAACGAATACAATTTCAAATTCAACAACCGCAATGCCATAACCATTCAAAAACAACGCATTCTGATAGACAATCTGGTGCTCAGTGACAATGAAAGCAGCATTTCGGCGAATGGTGTATTTTCCAAACTGCCCAACGACAAGTTGACCATAGCCATCAATAATTTCGATATCGGTATTGTCAACAACTTCCTACGCGGCATCAGTTTCGACGGCATGTTATCTGCCAATGCAGACATTACCATGCGCGATGAAAACCGAGTCGTCATGGGAAAACTCATGGCTTCCGATTTCACATTCAATAAAACACAATTAGGCAATGTGTTTTTAACCGCCGGCATCGGTGAAGGGGGTTCCTTGGGGTTCTCCGGCGGTATTTTCAAGCGTGAAGAGCCCATATCTTCAAACATCATTAATGAGTACACCATCAAAAACTATCAAACTGAAAATAATAAGTTAGCCAATATCAACGGCTATTACCTCAGTCATATCAAGCGTTTTGTTGCCAAAGCCAATGTTGGCAGCCTCGACCTCGGCTTTTTGCAGCCGTTCCTGTCGTCTTTCAGCAATCAAGTCACAGGTACCGCTTCCGGTGAACTCAGTTTTATAGCCAGTACCGACTCCGCCTATATTTCCGGCAAGGCTCATGTCAATAATATGACCATGGGCATTACCCCTTTGGGAACTGTATATTACATTGACAATCAGGATGTTTTATTCAATAACAAAGGTATTATTTTCGATAATATTATCTTGACAGATAAAGATAGAAATTCCGCCACCATGAATGGTCATATCTATCATAATTTATTCAAAGACATGAAGATAGACCTGGATATCAATACCCTTCGCCTCTTGGCACTCAACCTGCCCCGTGACAATAACAGCAGTTTTTACGGCAAAGGTTATGTATCCGGTGGCGTTAAAATCAAGGGCGACGACAAGCAACTTGCCTTCAGCAGCGATAACCTCACCACCCTGAGAGGAAGTTCCATCTACTTCCCTATCACATCTTCTCAATCCGTATCTGAGAATTCAAATATACGTTTCAAGACTGTGATACAGGATTCTGTAGTGGTAATGCCTGCTACAGAAGAGAAAATGCAGCTGAATTTCGACTTCATTTTCAATGTCACCCCCGAAGCTGATGTACAGGTGGATGTGATGGCTATCGGAGGCACTATGAGAGCCAATACCACTGGACGACTTCACTTACTGTATAACGATATTATCGGAGTGAACATCTATGGTGATTTGGAAATCAACTCCGGAGATTTTCTGCTTTCATTGGAAAACATTGTCAACACCAAGCTCAAACTGGTACCTGGCGGCATGGTATATTTCGATGGACCCGTAGCCGATTTCAATGTCAATGTCAGTGCATACTACAATGCACGAGCCTCACTGTCGAACATCCTGTCATACGGCGAGGAAACCGCCAGCACCACACGTACTCCTGTCAACGCATACATTCACATGAATGGACAGTTAATGAAATACCCCTCTATAGATTTTTCTTTTGAGATGCCCAATGCGGATCAGGAGATGAATAGAGCTGTTTTTATGGCCATAGATACTACCAACCCCCAGAACCGTTCCAAACAGTTCTTCATCTTCTTGTTAACCAACCAATTCATGCCCGACGATGCCTCCAACGAGGATATTTCCAGCACGGTAGAGAGTGGTGGCATTGGCATTCTGACGAATTTTGTCAACAACTTCATATCCAGACAAATGAAACATGCTGGTGTGGGCATTGTTTATAAAAACAAAACTCAGCAGACTGCTGCCGAATACGGGCTGAACGCCAATGTGCAGTTTTTGCAGGACCGTATGATTTTCGAGACCAACATCGGCTATTACGACAACACTTCCGCAAATGGCGGTAAAACCAGCATCGAGAACTTCTATGGTGACTTCAGTTTGGAATACCTGATCACCAAAAAAGGCAATTGGCGTGTAAAAATATACAACTTCAACGACCAGTACGCTTTGGAATCCTACAAACGAATTGCCGGTGTTGGACTTGCCTTGATGTACAAACAAGAATTCAACAATAAAAACGATTTTTCCGAAGCATTTAAAGATGCTAAAATAGATATCAAGAAAAAGGAAAAGAAGGAAAAACAGAAGAAGAACAAAAAGAAAAATTAAGCGATATGAAGTCCGACCTTCCCCATATGTTAGTAATCCTGCTGTTTTTAGCTTTACTGGCTTTCCTCTGCTGGTATTTCTCCAGTATTGTCATATATTTGCTCGTTGCTCTCGCCCTTACCGTAGCAGGACGCCCCATTGTCAAGCTGCTTTGCAAAATAAGAATCAAAAAATTCACCTTCCCCCGTCCCTTGGCAGCCATTATAGCCATGGTGATTATTTTCGGATTTTTCTATGGCTTTTTTGCCATTCTGACCCCTCTCATCAGCCAGGAAGTCAAGAATCTCACCTCCATTGATCCTCAAGTGGTTGTGGAAGGTTACAACCGTTTTCTTTCCAAATTCGAGCATATTGCTTCTAACCAAGGCATAGACGTGACCGCCACAGAGATTTCCGAGGGACTGGTCCTACAACTTCAGGGACTTGTCAAAAGACTTGATTTCGGGAATATCCTTGGCAACCTTGTTGGCATCATCGCCAGCGTGTTTGTGGCTGTTTTTGCCATCCTTTTCCTCACTTTTTTCTCCTTAAAAGATGATGGTATTTTCCTTAAGACCATACGTAAATTCATCCCCAGCAAACTGCGTCCTAACTTCAGCAACATTGTGGAAGCCACGGGCAAACAGGTTGGTAGATACTTCGGAGGAGTACTCATTGAGATGTGCATTGTGGGGCTTATCAATGGTATCGCCTGCAAACTGTTAGGAGTTCCCGATGCTGCTCTGATAGGTGTATTGTCGGGCTTATTGAATGTCATCCCCTATCTTGGACCCTTGATTTCATTATGCTTGAATGTCATCATTTCCTGTACCAGCATGATTCCTCTGTCGCCTGCAGGTATAGATGTGTTGTATAATATTATAAAGGTGGTGGCCATCTTCTTCTCAGCACAGCTGATTGACAACTTTGTGCTGCAGCCTGTCATCTACGGAAAGAGTGTGAAGGCACACCCCATTGAAATCTTCATTGTCATCATGGCCGCCTCCCAAATCGGTGGTGTACTGGGCATGATCTTCGCCGTTCCTGTTTACACTCTCCTGCGTATCGTCTTCAAGGAACTCTTCGGACAATACTTCATTGATGATGACGAGCAAAATGAGGTTACAGGGAACAGGGAGCAGATTACAGATATTAAGAATTAAGAATTCAAAATTCAAAACTATAAATTATTAATTATTAACTGTCAATTATAATGGTAGCATACAAGAATTATCCCAGAAAGGAAGAGGAAATCGCTCAGCGCATCAAACAGTATGGTGAGGCGGAATTGAAGTATTTTACCGAAGCAGAAGCCTATCGCTTTGTTTTAGGCGTCATTGACCTCACCACGCTTGAAGGCAGCGACAACGCTCAAAAAATCAACGAACTGTGTCAAACCGCCATCAATTTCAAGGATGAAGCACGACATATTCCCAGCACCGCTGCGGTATGCGTGTATCCGCCTTTTGTAGCCCAAGCCAAGCAGCTGCTGAAGGGCACGGACATTCATGTAGCCTCTGTCGCTGGTGCGTTCCCCGCCGGACAGTCCCCTATAGAAATCAAGGTGGCTGAAGTAAAATACGCGGTCAACGCCGGTGCCGACGAAATCGACATGGTCATTTCACGCGGCAAGTTCTTGGAAGGCAACTATCAGGATGTGTTTGACGAGATTGTCGCCATCAAAAAAGCCTGTGGCGAAGCACATCTGAAGGTCATTTTGGAAACTGGCGAATTGAAAACTGCCGACAACATCTATGCGGCCTCCATGATGGCCATGGAAGCTGGCGCGGACTTTATCAAGACCTCCACAGGCAAAATTTCCGTCAATGCCACCCCTGAATCATTTTTGATTATGCTGGATGCTATTAACGATTACTACAAACAGACAGGTAAGATAGTGGGTATGAAGCCCGCTGGCGGCATCTCCGATGCGGAAACTTCCATTCTATATGTCAAGATTTTAGAAAATGTATTAGGCGAAAAGTGGCTGAATAAACAATATTTCAGAATCGGAGCAAGCCGTTTGGCTAAGAAAATTATAGAAAAAATTTAAGCTGAAAATTTTTTTTGTAAAATGTTGCTTTTGAATGAAATAAATGTGTATTTTTGCAGTCCAAAAATTTTTAACCATTTAACCATTAAAAATAACAATTATGACAAAAGCTGAAATCGTAAACGAAATTTCAAACAAGACAGGTTTTGACAAGAATGCAGTTCAAACCGTGGTAGAAGCCTTTATGACCAGTGTTAAGGGCTCTTTGGCAAAGAATGAGAATGTCTATTTGAGAGGTTTCGGTAGTTTTATTGTAAAAGAAAGAGCTGAAAAAACCGCTAGAAATATCTCTAAGAAACAAACTATCGTTATCCCCGCTCACAAAATCCCCGCATTCAAACCTTGCAAGACTTTCGTGAACGTAGTAAAGAAAATCAAATAACTAACCTTAAAATCTTAGCACTATGCCCAGTGGTAAAAAAAGAAAAAGACATAAAATGTCAACCCATAAGAGAAAAAAACGTCTCAGAAAGAACAGACATAAAAAGAGATAATTTCTCTTATGGTGATTAAAAACTCTGAAAAACTAAATGGTGTGCCACTGACATGTCATTTAGTTTTTCGTTTTTATCAATATCGGAAATCAGCTTGAAAACAACATACAGCTGAAAACCTCCAGCCCTCTTACAGAGCGGCACTTTTTATCAAAAACAATTTATGGATAACAACGAGCTTACTAAAGAATTAATCATCACTTCTCATCCGAACGAAGTCCAGATCGCCTTGCTCGAAAACAAGAAACTCGTCGAAATTCATCGTGAGACCTCATCCGACTGCCATTCCGTCGGCGACATCTACCTCGGCACCGTCCGAAAAATCATGCCTGGCCTAAATGCGGCCTTCGTTGACGTGGGAAGCGAGAAAGACGCTTTCCTGCATTACCTCGATTTGGGTTCCAATGCACGTACCATCAACGAATTTGTCAACCAAGCCATCAACTTCAACAAAAAAAGCATCGCCAAGTTCCAAAATCTCGAGGAAGTCGAGAAAAACGGAAAAATCGGCAATGTGCTGACTACCGGACAGAAAATCCTGGTGCAGGTGGCCAAAGAAGCCATTTCCACCAAAGGTCCCCGTGTCACTACCGAAATATCGTTCGCTGGACGTTACCTGGTTCTCGTGCCCTTCATGGACAAGGTCAGTGTAAGCCAGAAAATCAAAAGCAACGAAGAGCGTAAGCGACTGAAAAAAATCGTACAGGGCATCAAACCCCGCAACTTCGGCATCATCATACGTACAGTAGCCAGAGACAAAAACATCGAAGATCTGACCGCCGACATGGAACAACTGAAAAACAGATGGGCCACAGCGGTTAACAAACTGTACAAAGCCACAGCTCCCTCCAAAATCGCCGACGAATTGGACAAGACTTCCGCCCTCGTCCGCGATATGGTCAACGACTCCTTCCACGCCATCTATATCGACTCACAAAGCATTTACCGTGAGGTGGTAGATTACCTCAATAGCTTCTCCTCTGAAAAGACCAACATCGTCAAATTCTACAACGAGAAGCAGCCCATCTTCGAACATTTCAATGTTGCCAAGCAAATCAAGGGCTCTTTCGGCAAGGTAGTCACCATCAAAAATGGTGTGTATCTGATCATTGAGCACACCGAAGCCATGCATGTCATCGATGTCAACAGTGGCAACCGTGTCAAATCAAGCCAATCACCAGAAGACAACGCCTTCGATGTCAATCTGTTGGCCGCCGAGGAAATCGCCCGCCAGCTCCGTCTGAGAGATATGGGCGGTATCATCACTTGCGACTTTATCGATATGCATACGCCTACCCATAAATCCATGCTGTTCAAGAAAATGCAGGAATTTATGGCCAACGACAAGGCAAAACACACCATACTGCCCCTCAATAAGTTCGGTTTGCTGGAAATCACCCGCCAAAGGGTAAAAGAAGCCACCATTATTGAGACGACAGAACAATGCCCTGCCTGCCACGGCACCGGCAAAATCAAGCCCTCTATCTTGCTGCAAGAAGAGATTGAAAACACACTGGAATTTCTGTTTGACAAACAAGGTGAAAATGGCATCACCATCGAGATGCACCCCTATATCCATGCATATTTAACCAAAGGCTTCCCTTCTATCCGCCTGAAATGGTTCTTCAAGTATCATAAATGGATTCACTTGCGGGCAAATCAAGCTTATTACCTCACCCAAACGAAATTCTTCAACAAGAATATGGACGAAATCATGCTCTGGTCCACCCCTACCGAAAACTAAACCATGACTGCCACAGAAATTCTCTCCAAACTTGAACGCTACTGTGCCTATCAAGACCGCTGCACACAAGAAGTGCTCACCAAGCTCCGTAGCCTACAGGTTGAGGAAAAAGAAGCGCAACAGCTACTGCAACTGCTGAAAAACGACGGTTTTGTCAATGACGAGCGATATGTGCAGAGTTTCATACGGGGCAAAGTAAACAGCAAGCAGTGGGGCGTGCAAAAAATAAGATTGGGGCTGCTCCAAAAAGGAATCAGCAAAGACCTCATCGACAAATATATAAAGGACATCAACCCTCAACAATATACTGACAACATACAGACAGCCATCCGTAAATGGACGCAAAGCCACGGACCTGTCACCCAAGAAAACCTCACCAAACTCTACCGACACCTGATGTCGAAGGGATTTACTTACGAAGAGATTAAGGGGGTGGAACTGAAAACTGAAAACTGAAAACTGAGAACTAATACTCTATACCACTACCCCGGCCTTCGGCCACCCCTTCTTCAAGAAGGGGAATTAGAGCTCCCCTCGAGCACGAAGTGCGAGACTCCCCTTTGGACGAAGTCCACTCCCCTTGAGCGGAGCGAAACTCCCCCTGCAGACACACACAGTGCGTCCCTACTGAAACCTGATACCTGTAACCTAAAACCTAAAAGATGGTACAAGCCGAACAACTCAAAGAGATTAACGCCCGCTTAGCCGAGCTGAGGAGGTGTCTTTGACATCGATGGGAAATTAGCCGAGATACAAGCCAAGGAAGAAATCACCCATCAGAACAACTTCTGGGACGACCCCAAGGAAGCCGAGAAGCTGCTGAAGGAAATCAGCGGCATCAAATCGTGGGTAGAAGACTACGACAAAGCCGTAGCCGACTTCGAAGACCTGAAAGTTTTACATGAATTTTTCTTAGCGGAAGAAGCCACCGAGGAGGAGACCGACAAACAATATGCCGTATCCATGAAATCCTTGGAGAAGCTGGAATTCCGCAACATGATGCGCGAGGAAGAAGACCCCTTGAGTGTGGTGCTCACCATCAACTCTGGTGCCGGTGGTACCGAAAGTTGCGACTGGGCCGAGATGCTGCTCCGTATGTACATCCGCTGGGCCGAACGCAACAAATTCGCCATCAAAGTATTAGACCGACAAGAAGGCGATGTGGCCGGCATCAAGCAAGCCACCATCGAGTTGGACGGCAGCTATGGTTATGGCAATATGAAGAGCGAAATCGGCGTACACCGTCTGGTACGCCTCTCCCCCTTCGACTCCGCCAACCGTCGTCACACCTCATTCGCTTCTGTTTTCGCCTATCCCATTATCAATGAAGACATTACCATCGAAGTAAACCCCGCCGACATTTCCTGGGACACCTACCGTTCCAGCGGTCCCGGCGGACAGAACGTCAACAAGGTAGAGACGGCTGTGCGCTTGCACCACCACCCCACCGGCATCGTGGTTTCCTGCCAGGAGACCCGTTCGCAGCTGATGAACCGCGAGAAAGCCATGCAGATGCTGAAATCTCAGTTGTATCAGATTGAATTGGAGAAAAAGAGAGAGAAAATCTCCGAAATAGAAAGCAGCAAGAAGAAAATCGAATGGGGCTCGCAAATCCGCAGTTATGTGATGCACCCCTACAAGATGGTGAAGGACCTGCGCACGCAATACGAGACCTCCAACGTCGCCGCCGTCATGGATGGTGAATTAGACGGCTTCATCAAGGCGTACTTGATGCAGTTTCACTAAAAAGTGACAACCTTCTTGATGATTCCGCCTCGCTTTGACCTCACATCAAAGGGAAGTCAGAGTTGGGAACATATACTAAACCATCTGGTAGTTTTATTTCCTGAACCCAATACAACTCGTTTCGTTGTTGCCTATCTTTTCATGACGGCATAAATCTTCAATAAATTGCATATCAGGGTGTTTTCCGGTAAGCACTTCCTCCATGATAAGCTTGCGTACAATGTTGTCGATTTCGCCACCTGAGAAATTATAACATTCTGCCAGTTGGCGACTTTCATATTCAGACAACCAGGAAAGTTTGCTCTTCCAAATGGACTGTTTGGCTTCTACTGTAGGATTGTTGAAGCGGATTTTGAACAGGAAACGTCGTTCGAAAGCACCATCCAAATTATCTATCAAATTAGTGGTGGCAATGAGGATGCCATCCAGTTTTTCCATTTCCTCAAGGATGATATTTTGGATAGCATTTTCAGTCTGTGCCACACTGGTAGAACCGCTGGTACTATTAATATTTTGACGGTTACTGAGCAATGCATCAGCCTCGTTGAAAAGAAGAATCGGTTTAAGCTTCTCTTTCTCGCACAACTGCCTATAATCGGTAAAAATACGCTTCACCAATTTCTGGCTTTCCCCATACCAACAGGTTTTGGCTGCGCTGATATCTACATGGCATACTGCACGTCCAGTGGCTTTGGCTATTTGCATTGCAGTCTCGGTTTTTCCTGTACCTGGTTGTCCGTGAAAGAGGGCCGCCACTCCTTTTGGCAGCGACTGTTCATCCAATCGTTTTTGCAACTCCGCGAAACGTTCCTCTTGGAGGTTTTCCTTCAGCAGATTCAGTTGTCGCAGGAGTTCATCGTCATAAAACATGGATTTTTCGGGAATATCTTCAGGGCAAATTATTTTCTGGTCTCGATTTTTGGATTTGGCAAAAAGCTCGAAATCTCCCTCCAAAAAGAGTTGTTTCCCCTTTTCGGTGAGGACAAGATTGCTGTCGGAGAACATTGTGTCACGAAGTAAACTCACTAAATCCAACTTCATCAGAATATGCTTCTCATCCATCAACTCCCTTGAGATTTGGAAACGAGTACTGGGATTGCCATACATGTCTTTCAAGGTACAATTGATCCCCGTTTCGCCATTTGCAAGAAAATCATCGCATATCTCGTAGAATAACACTCTGTCTTTAGCCTCATGGAGCAATTTCTGGACATTCTGAACAAAAGAAAGAGTGCTGTTCTGTTGCTCCAACTCGCATGAACGGTCAAAAAGTGCGTAGGTAGAAATCTCTTCATCACTACGTTGTTCGATCAAATCGGATATTTCGTTGACAAATTTATACCGGTCAAACCCTTCTTCCTTCAACATACCAGGGTCAAAAGGATGCCTATTCATTATAGATTCCATCACACATTGCTCAATTTCATAACACTCTGAACGTCTTCTGTTTCCAACACGTCTAAGATATTTGCTTGATACCAGACAGTCAAATTCTTTTTTCAATGGAAGCAACACCATACTTTTTACATTAAAGAATTTGGGAATATCGTTCCAATCTATATTGCTGTCTTGGAATTTATTGCAGAAAGCCACTGTCATAATAACGGCCTGAATATTTGTTATTTTTAGAAATTCAGCAACGTAATCCAGTTTTTCAACAATCTCACCTGTTTCTGCTTTGCCAAACTCTTTAAAGGTGGTGGATTCGTTCTGCCGTGTAAATGTGTAGTCTAAATGTGCAATAGAATCAGGCGCAATTGCCTCTAACAAGGCAGTTCCGGAGTTTTCTATTTTCAGCGCCAGAAAACTCAATGTCTGCAAAATGTTTTCTTTTTTCATAGCTTTACAATTTTGAACGTTGCAAAAATAGAATGATGGTGTGCCAAAATATAGCACAGCGCATCGCTATTTTTGCTGACGTAAACAAACAATAAATAATTATGGATAAAACGAAACACATTATCATTCCTGTGGGCTGCAATGCCCTAAGGTGTAAAGAAAGCATCATGCAACAACTACCCTCATCCTATGCATACGAGTGGATAGAAAGCGAGGATTTTGTCAGAGAGTATCTCTATTGTGCGAAAGATGGCCCCTACGACACTTCCTTGGAAGTGTGGTTACTCGTTTGGGACACGCTCTCGAACATGGTACCCAAAACGCATCCAAATCCGAATATAAAAGGTTGCTCGAATCTTGAGTTGCAAATAATGGCTATTGGGACTAATCTTTTATGGTGCAAAGCGCACCACTCCAATATCAAGAAGCATCTCATCTACATTTTACCCCCACGATTTGATGCTAAACAATACAATCTGCCCATCAATTGCCGGTTTTTAGGAATAGACGACATTCTCATCATAGACCTGCAGGAAGAACTATCTAAAGCGGATGGCAACATGCCATTAGTAGATTTTTTGGCAAGCATGGAACTTAAAGTTGCGGAGGTGATTGCGGGGAAGAAATCGGGGAGGAAATGCGAATATTGAATTGTTTGTGGAGAGGAGAATAGTTTTTTTTTGTAATTTTGCGTAATCGTTTTCTTCTGATTTTGTTCAACGGACTTCGACAAATGAAGAAGGAATGAGGAAAGGAAAAAAACATCGGAAGTCCCACTTGTTCTAATGGAAAATGACCTTAAAACACTAATAGATCCAACAGACAACAAAGATATTGCTGATTTGTATCGTGGTTTACGAGATAAAAGCAGGTCACTGATAGATCTGAATTCTCTTGTGGCAAATTATGTTGTTGATTTGTTGAACCAAATAATCAGAAATTCTTTTTGTCCTCAGATGCAAGATATGCTTAAGCAGAGAGGCCTATATTTAGAAGGATATCCTTATAATTCTGATTGTGATTGGGTTATTAGTCCATGGGCAGGCTTTACAATAATCAATGACAATTGGAAACACTTTTTAATAGGGATTGAATTTGAGAGCAAATGGTTAAAAAAACCTATTATTGGTTTTTTAAAAAAGGATGATGTAAAACGTGAAACTATGGAACCACTGTGGACCAATTTGCAGAATCTATATAATATGAAGAAAAACTTTAACAATGAGTTATGGATATATAAGCAGTTTAAAGGCAATAATGATTGGCATACTGACGATGCCATAAATAAAATAATGGACGGCACTATGGTTAATCAATTTGCGGAAATGATAGATGAAATATTAGATGTAGCAGAGCGAGTTAAAATAAATAATCCAAACTACGAGCTATAGTTTTTACTTATGGAACAAGTCAATTATAATCTCATTGATGATTGTTTGAAAATCAACCATCAATACATAGAAAAGCTCCCTTATCATTTGAATATTATTGAGGAGTTGCATTCCAACGAAAATGCGCATAGTAGGATTCTAGCAAAACTATTACAATACAAAAACCAGCATGGATTTGTGATTTATGACAGTTTTCTCAATTTTATTGTTTCTCGAAATCAGGACAAAGATTTTAACAAAATAAAGATACACAATCCACTTATTACACAAGAAGAAGAACGTATAGATATATGGATTCGCGACAATAATTATGCGATCATCATTGAGAACAAAATTTTTGGAGCTGGAGATCAAAACGAACAAATAAAAAGGTATATTGACGTGACTAAAGGGTATCACTATGACGAAAAGGCCATATTTGTCCTATATATGCCTTCTTTCACAAGAGAATCTTCTAAACAAACATGGGGTAATTACAAAGATTCATTTAATGATAGGTTTGCCGTGGTTTCATTTAATGAGGACGTATTAGAGTGGCTCAGGAATTATGTGTTGCCCAATGTTACAATAAAAGAAGTTTATTTAAGAAGTGCAATAGAGCAATATATTGATTATTTGGAAGGATATTCAAGCCGACGAGAACAAGCTCAAAAAAAAGAATTACTGTTACTTATCCTAAATAAAATTGGGATTGGACAATCTGCTACGGCTGACGAACAATACCATCGTATAATGAGCCTCCACAGAGCCTTAGAAAAGGTGAGAAGTAGATGTGACGAAAAACTCCGTCTCCTCAAGGATATCGTAATTAATGAATTTGATAGGATCACAAAAAATTACTATCAACCGAAGGGGATGATTTGCGAATTCAAGGAGAATTATTGCTGTTATCAAATTAAAAAGCACGAATGGGAAACGAAAATTATGCATTTTGAATGGATTAATTTCAATCAAGACAGTCTTTTCGATTCTCAGAAATTAACATTCGTTATCCATGTTGAAGGTGATCAAGAGTTTCAAAAGACACTAACAAATATTATTTCCCATAAGTTGAACGAAGACAACAGTTCTACCAACAGTTATCCAACTTGTTATCAAAAAACATATTACATTCCTGATGGGAAGGGCTCTTTCGCCGAATTATCAACAGACGAGAAGAAATCCTTTTTAGAAGGTGTCTATAATAATTTCATGCTTTTTGTTGATGTTATAGACAAAGCTCTGAAACCGGTTCAAAATCCAAACGAAAAGGAATGATTCACTTCCCTCTTTTTGGGAATCTCACACTTTTCTTGTAATAATCTCCCCAACCCTCATCCGCATGTTTTTTTTCATTTCATGATCCACCATTCCTCGGGCACCGCTGTGCCACGTTCTTGCACACATGAGAACTATTTTTGTGGGCGTATTACAAAATCCTTTAACAGTTGCGCCCGACACGTATCAGGGGTAAAATTATGTCAAAAGTATTTAAAATCACTCCAAAAACAACAAAACGCACGAATGGTTGTGTGTTAACTCCCGAAATGGAAATCATTGTTACATTAGAGCATCACACATCAGACCCGTTCTGCAACGGTGCCAAGGAGATCAAAGCCATGTATATGGACCGATATGGCTATGATTATGAGCGAGCCAACGCCACAAAGGCTTGGTTTGAATACGAAAGATTGGACTAAACGCATATCAACTGGCAGTCCTTTTTTTAATGGGCGGGAGTTTTCTCCTGCCCGTTTTTGACTATGCCACATTTTAGCACACATATATTCTATTTTTGCCAGTATTATTCAAATTATTAATATGACTAATCAAAACAATCAAGAAATCACTAAGATACAAGAGCAAACTGACACAGACTATCTGCGGCGATATTTAAGACAATGTGAAAGTGAGATTATGAGGCTCTCTTACGATGAGAATGACAAGGAGATGTTCATCATCAGCAATCAGGACAGAATATTGACAAAAGCCGAGATACGTTGTGCGCTGCTGAATCGAATGTTCGAATTAAACTATTCAGAGGCCAACTTCCGGGATTTGGAAATGACCAACAAACGGCTTGTACAGATGGAAGCCAAGGTTTTGGAAGTCCATAAACAGCGATTCCAAAGGCTGACAAGCATTCACCCAGATTATAAATTGGATACCCATTTGACCTATTGCCACGATACCCAAAATCCGCAACTTATCATCAGGGAAGACGACGGTTTCTACGGTTCGCAATGGAACGACATCATAGAGATTCTCGACACAATACATAGTATAGAAATGACCGACAGCTTATATTATTGCAGCGGAGACTTTTACGACTCCTACCACAACGGCTTGCCCCTTAAGGAACCGTGTAAAATAGACCTCGCACTGCCCCATGATATCCCGTTTTGCTACTCTTTATGTGAACTTTGCAACAGTCAGTATTACAGCATTCCGGACATCCTGCGCATGACCACCTACCACATCCGCCAAGAGGTGTTTTTGGATGAGGCGCTGGATGTGGATAGCTCGCAGGAGAAAATCTCTTTAGTACATTCAAAATAGGAATAATTATGCAAGATTTCGCCGCCATAGATTTTGAAACCGCCAACGGACAGCGCAGCAGCGTATGCAGCGTGGGCGTGGTGATTGTGCGCAACGGTCTCATCGCCAACACGTTTTACAGTCTCATCAAGCCTGAACCCGACTACTACGACTGGTTCTGTCAGGAGGTGCATGGTCTCACGCACGAGGACACAGACAACGCACCGGTATTTCCCGACGTATGGAGACAAATTGAGCCACTGATTGAGGGATTGCCTCTGGTAGCGCACAACAGTCCGTTTGATGAAAGCTGTCTGCGGGCGGTATTCGATGTGTATCAGATGGACTATCCCGATTACAAGTTTCTCTGCACCTGTAGCGCCTCTCGTCAGCATTTCGGACAACTGCTCCCCGACCACCAACTACACACCGTAGCAGCCGCCTGCGGCTATCATCTGGAGCATCACCACCACGCCCTCGCCGACGCAGAGGCGTGTGCGAGGATTGCGATACAGTTGCTATAAAAACAAAATGAGGCTCGGTCCTGTGCCACATTTTTGCACAACTACGCACTATTTTTGCCAGCGTATTACAAACCCTTTAACAGTTGCACCCGACACGTATCAGGGATGATGAATATGAACGAATATTATTTTTATGTAGCCCCAGATGAAGAAGATTTAGGATGGGAATTCACGATCAGCGACTTGATCGAGAGTGAATTTGAAGAAAAGCCTGACAATTTCCCGGACAAGTCGGCAAAAATAGAGTTTTTGAAGGAACTAATTGCTGATATTGAGGAGTGTATTGAAAAGGTGAATAAAGAGGAAGGAAATAACTGAAGGGTGAAAGAAATATTTTTGTAGCTTTGCGGATGAAAAAATTTTTTTTTAGTCACGAAGCATTATGGAAAATTTCGACATTGACGGATTTACAAAGTCACTAGAAGAATTTATTTATGAAGAAAAAATCTATCTCATTGAGGAATATTTGAAAGAGATAGATAACGAATACAGCAAAAAGGAGAAACAAGGAAAAGTTGACAAAGAGAATGGTAAAGAAGATTCAGACAAATACTATGAGTTAACGGAAAGATTAAATGAATTAAGGAATTGGCATGATGAATTAGAGAATCTGAAATGTCGTTTGAGCGCCAAAATATTGAATGATGTAACGGACGAGTTTGACTGTCTCATCGAGGAGTACGGACTGGATTACAGAATTCAATTAAAGCACAACAATCAATACCATGCGAAATACGGCAGATTTAACTATATTTTCCAACCCAAAATTTATGGAAACAATAGTGGGATTGATATTCGTCTTGACAGTACATTGAATTTCGATGAGTACGAATGTGCTTTGCGTTTTTTTGCCGATACCTGTGGTCTCTACTTTATGCAAGGATGCAAATTTATAGGGGTGGGGATCTCTCGCCAAAACATGGCAAAGAAGATGATGGATATAATGCTGACATTTAATAAAGGTTTTTACGATGAGGAAGAAAAGATGAGGCATTTCGACATGCAAATATTTGAGGCAGGATTGAAAGGATTCAAATATGATGAAAAAATCGAACTCATTAATTCCACTCGTTTTCTTGTCCAAAACTACATAGAGGAATGGACGTGCAAAACAGAACATTATCAAGGGAACAATGCTTATATACACAAACTCATCGACCGTTTGCAAACCGAGTATCAGAAGTTTGATTCCCTTTGGGTTGAAACAATACATGGTTTCCTGAACGAAGCACTTCGAAAAGTCGATGACTTCATTGCCAAACAGGGATTAGATGAGAGAATTGTTATCCGACACATAGAAGACAATGAATTTGTTTTACAGGTATATGAACTACGATACTTAAGTCGCTCATGTTCCCTGGTTCCTATGGCCGATATGGTAACAGGGCAGTTTATTATACAAATCATTGGTAATAGAAAGCAAAAAGAATCGTATAGAGATATAAATAAAGCCCTCGCACAATATCTCAACTTTGATTACACGTATGGGCTGTACCTCAACATAGAGGTTGACTCTTCTAAACTTGCAGAACGTCTAACAGAATTACTTAGGAAGGCAGATTAAGATTAGAATTTATTGTAATTTTGCGCGGTCATATCTTCACCCTTTGTTTTAAGGGATTTCGGCAGAGTATGGAGGTGTAACGAAAAAAGAGTTAAAATAGAAGTCCCCTAACTTAAACTAACCAACCCATCCATTTTAATATGTATAACGAAGACAAATTAAATTCAGTGATTAAAAGTGTTGCAGATAACGAACTGCTAACCATGCAAGAATTTGCGTTTGACAACCTTGTTGACTTATGGGAACAATGGAAAAACATTGAAATAGAAGATGGAATACGTGAAGAGCTTATCAGAATGAGTTATTCTGATTTCCTTGAGAGGGCAAAAACCGATGAAAAAGTGAAAAAGATCAAAGATCTGATTTTTAAAATCGTAGCATATTGTGATGAGAACGCCAATGACAAGGAACACTTAAACGAATATTCTGATAAGCGGGTTTTGGCTAAATGTGGAATCAGGCAAAATGCATGGGCAATTCAACTGCTAAAGTATAAAAGGAATCCAGAAGAAGTAACAGATGCAATAAAAAATGTCATACTCTACATTGAAAATCCAGAACAACGTTTCCCAATCATTAGTGAAAAACATAGGAAACTGATATATCGTTTTTTTATTGGAGAGAATGAATATCAAAAGGAAAGGTTTGACGAGGTGTTGTTCAGTTTTTTTGATGCCAAGTGTGGATTTGAATTCTCAAATGACACAAACAAAACTAAACTATATTCGAAAATCATTTATGAAATGAAAGATGACTGGAAAGAAAATCTGCCTATAAAGGGTGTTTATGTATATGATGGTAATGAAAATTGGAAACAAGATAGAATTAAAGAAAACTACTCCTGTTTTTATTGGAATAAGAATTTTGTAAACAGTCATAGGGTGTATCCTGAGCTTGAAAAACTCCTCGAAGAAGAAGGATATTTCTGGTTCTATTTTGCATCTGGGAATAAGGCGAATTACAGAGCCCGTATCATTGATATGGCGACATCAGAAGAATCTTATGAAAACAAACTCTATGATTGGAAAGACAAATCACCGTTTGGATTGTGTGAGAAGTTCACTGACTATGAAGACAAAGTTAAAGTTATTCTATTGGTTGATAAATTTGAAAAATTAGCAGAGCCTATAGACATCAATTGTTTCGTGCCATATCAAGCTTCTCCAATTAGACAAAATAATGTTGTTGCATATTCACGTATTAAAAATCAAACATCAATTAAAATGGACAATTTTATTGCAGAGATCACCGGTATACTTAAGAAAAAAAAGAATATAATTTTACAGGGCGCCCCCGGAACCGGTAAGACCTACCACACAGCTGCCATTGCCCTATCAATACTGGGTTATGAAACAAGTGGAAAAACTCATGCTGAAATCATGACTGACTATGATAGTTTGTTAAAGAAACAGATTTTCTTTACCACATTCCATCAGTCCATGGACTATGAAGATTTTATTGAGGGCATAAAACCAAAGTTGGAAGGTGGTGGAATAGTTTACGACGTTGAGCGTGGTATTTTGAAAGAAGCCATCCATACAAGCCCTGACGAGCCCAAAGTCATTATTATTGATGAAATTAACAGAGGAAACATCTCCAAAATATTTGGCGAACTCATAACATTGATTGAAGCCGATAAACGTATTAGAAGTAATGCAGAAAACAATCATCATTTATCCGTCATTCTCCCTTATTCGAAGGACGAATTCGGAGTTCCTGCCAATGTTTATTTCATTGGAACGATGAACACCACTGATAGGAGTACTGGCACTATTGATTATGCTCTACGCCGTCGTTTTGCATTCATCACTCTTCCATCCAGGGAAGAAGTCCTCGATGAAATCAAAAACATTCCGACTCGAGACCTTGCTAAACAAAAATTCAAAGATGTACACCAATTTATCAGCAACAATAAAGTAACTGATTATGAAATTGATGACCTGATGGTCGGTCACAGTTATTTCTTGGCTGAATCAATACCCGATTTAAAGATAAAACTCAAATATGAAGTACTGCCTCTCCTTAAGGAATATATGAAAGACGGGATTATCAGAAATAGTGATGAAACCAAAAAATTCATCAAGAATTTTATAGAATAATTTTGTCAACAATTCATATGGATCCCAAATACATCAAGGAGCATGAAACGCTGCCACAAGAATTTGATCCACAAAAATGGAATGATTCTTTTGTTGGCAAAAAGCTATTTAAATGGACTGAGCCATTAAATGAAAATGATAATTGGGCATACAAAGCCTACTATAGAATTGGTACAGAGTGGATTGACAAAGAAAATGCTCTGATAGTGACAACAAAGCAAGGATTGGAGAACATTGATTTCGTTTCGATGTTCCTCCAATGCTTTGATTCCGGTATCGAACTGGGTAGGTTGTCTACCATATATGACATTGAGTTGGATAAACCATTAATAAATGCAAAATCACTAAGTACAGTCTTGAATCCTCTCATTGAAATTCATTTCTTGACTATTGTGGAAAAAATTGTCTCAATGGGGCTAAAAAAGGATTATATGTCCAGAACCGAGAATCTGAAGAAAGTCAAGAGTAGAATTAATCCTCTCTTGAACGAACGAAAAAATACTGTTTTCAAACGTTTTGATAGGTTTTATTGCACATTTGATGAATTCACTTTAGATAATTTTGAAAACAGGCTTATAAAAAAAGCCCTTTTGCTGTCAAAGGACTTGCTTCTCTATATGTCAAATCACCAAAAATTTGATGAAATTCAGTCAAAGTACGTCAAATGCCTATCCGCCTTTGAGCATGTTTCAGATCAAGTGGAACACTGGGAGGTTCGCCATGTCAAAACCAACAAACTGTATCCTGAATACAACGAAGCTGTAAGATTGGCCAAAATAATTCTCAAAAGAACAGATTCAAGCATCCATAGAAACAGCACAATTCTTGATAAAACACCTCCATTTTGGATTGACATGTCTATTCTTTATGAATTATATGTCTATGGTCTTTTACGTAAAGCATATGGAAATTCTGTGATGTACCAGGAAAGTGGAGTTACTGGGAAACCTGACTTTATATTCTGTTCTGACTCTGAAAAAATCATTCTTGATACAAAATACATTCCTCGGTTTGATAACAACTCAAATCAGTTAGATACCTACATAATTCGTCAGTTGAGTGGATATTGTAGAGATGCAAAACTACTAAAAAAACTACGGTATGATTTTGTTTCAGCACCAGATTCCATCCCTGTAATACCATGTGTCATTATCTATCCAAAAGAAAAAACAGAGGCCTCAGGATCTTTTTGCATAGATGAAAAAAAGACGATTTTAGAGCAGTGTACGCAAGATGATAACCTACTGTATTTCTATAGGCTTTGCATTCAATTGCCAACAATAATATAATGTAAGTTCTGCGGTTATATGGACTGAGGTCTCAAGCGAAAAACATGCATCATTGCAAACGAATGCAATTTGGCTTTACAATTCTCAACTTTTTAACTGAAAAACCATGCCCACCACCCTCATCACCGACTCCTCCCACTACACCACCGTCCTTGACCTCGCGATGAAGGCCAAGCGCTCGCTGTGGATCGGTACCGCCGACATCAAAGACCTGTATGTGCTGCAGGGGAAAACCGAGAAGCCGTTCCTCGGGGTGCTGGCGGAGCTGCTGGGAAAGGGCGTGGAGGTGCGGCTCATCCACGCGAAGGAGCCGGGACCGAACTTCCGTGCCGACTTCGACCGTTACCCGCGATTGGCCAAGATGCTGGAACGAGTGATGTGTCCGAGGGTGCACTTCAAGATCATCGTTATCGACCAAACGGTCTGTTACGTGGGCAGCGCGAACCTCACGGGCGCGGGAATGGGAATGAAGTCGCCTCACCGCCGCAACTTCGAGGCGGGAATCCTCACCGATGAACCTTCCATCGTGGCCGCCACCATTGAGGAATTCGACAAAGTGTGGCGCGGAAGCGAGTGCGGGAAGTGCCAGAGGAAAAGCGTTTGTCCAGATCCGATAGTTTGACAATCAACCCTTTATAATCACCTCGCGGTTTTGACGGGGTGAAAACCTTAATCCTTTTTCTTCTTTCCTAACGTGTAGGGTTGTCGCAATGCGGCAGCCCTACGGTGCCATATTCTTGCACACCTGCGTGCTATTTTTGCAGCATCATTCAAAACCAAATGGAGTATGCCGCGAAACAACAACCCTAAAGGAAGAATCCTGAACGAATTCAGCTATTGCTGGCCGATTTTTTCGGCTCGACATCCAACCGTTCCTTATCCCAGCGTGGAAGTGAAGAAGCTTGCGCCGCATATCGGCGGAAGAACCTCTGCTTCAGGACAAATCACATTCAATGTATTGTTGGGCGACATATCCACTGATAGCATCCGCCATGTGATTTTCCACGAACTATGCCACCTGATTCATCACAACCACAGCCGCGAATTCTACAACACTCTCGACGAACTGGACCCGCTGCATCAAAAGCGGAATGGTGCATACTTGGAGAAAAAGTTGCAGAATCTGGAGAATTTGATAGAAACCATTAACATACAATAAGATGAATCTCAGCAAAATCAACATCAAACAATTAGAGAATATTTTAAGCGTGATGCCCTCCAGCCAGAACATCATGCTCGTGGGCAAACATGGTATCGGCAAATCGGAAATCCTCACCCACTATTTCGCCGACAAAGGCATCCCCGTGGTGGCGCTCTTCCTCGGACAGATGAGCGACCCAGGCGACCTTATCGGGCTTCCTCGCCAGAACGAAGAAACAGGAATCACCGAGTTTATGCCGCCCTACTGGTTCCCCGTGGATGGGAAACCTGTGGTGCTGTTTCTGGACGAGTTGAACCGCGCCCGCCCCGAAATCCTGCAGACCATCATGGAATTGGCCCTCAACCGCACTCTCGCAGGTCATGCCCTGCCCGAAGGCAGCCGCGTGATCTCGGCCGTGAATGATGGCGATGAGTACCAACTCACTGACCTTGATCCCGCACTTGTGTCGCGTTTCAATATCTACGAGTTTCGTCCTTCAGTACAGGAATGGATCCGCTGGGCCAGTCTAAACCATCTTGACGAGCGTGTGGTGCAATTCATACAAAGCCATACCGACATGCTCGACGGCAAATACTCCGGCGACGAGGCCACTAGACTTACCAAAACTCCCGACCGACGGGCATGGAAGAAACTGTCGGACTGCATCAAAGGACGAAGCGACATGGAAGATTTGAAAATTCTGTGTACTGGCATTGTGGGCGCACCGGCCACTGCCGCTTTTTACCAGTTTCTGCAATCGTTCAACCAGCTGTCCGCCAAAGAAATACTGCTCAACTACGAGGGCTGCCAACCGCGCCTCGCCCGCTACAAACTGCACGAACTTTCGCTGCTCAACGATGATGTGTTCCGCTTTCTCGACACGCAGGAGTGGGATGCCGAACAGGAAGCCACCATCGTGGCCAACTTCGACCAATATTGGCGAATGCTGCGGGGAAAGAAGAGCAAAGAGGCCTTCGCACACTTAGTATCTGTTTTTGAATCAGGAAATTATCCCAAGGCCATTGTCCAAGTGATGACCAAAAACATCGACTTGTATAACCAAATCAGAACCTTCGTACATGAGCTATAATGTAAAAGAACGGATTTCGCGCATTGCGGAGCGGTGGTGGCTCACCGAGCCCGCCTTCTTCGCCGTGTATTGCAGTCACTCGCTGGCCGAGAACGGGCAGATGAAATGCGTGATGCGCACGGGCGAGCGGTGCATCGAATACAACCCGACACTGGCCGAGCCCCTCGGCGATGAAGCGTTGGAGGAGTACCTGAAGGTAGAGTGCTTCCACATCCTGCTCAAGCACCCCTACGAGAGGCAGCCTGAATGCTGTAAGCCAGAACCCATCGCCTTAGCGGGAAATTTTGTGGTGGATCAGAACTATCAGCTCCACTATTTCGAATGCCCAAAAGCCCACGAATTCCAACTTCCCAACGGGGAAAGTTTTGAGTGGTACGCCCTGAAACTGAACAACTTGATTGGAAACAATGGTGATGCTTCGGATGATAGTTGGATTCCCGCAGATGGCGTCCAACCATCCGAAGACAATGATAATGAAGAACAAAACCAAAATGAAAGCAGCGAGGACAGCGACCAGCAAAAACAAGACCAAGAACAGGCCCAAGGCAAGAAGCAAGGGAATGATCAAGGTCAAGAACAAAGCAGTGGACAAGGTGAAAATGAAGAGCAAGAGAATGGGAAAGGTGATAGTAACGGACAAGATCAGAATGAAGAGCAGACGAATGGCAATGGGGGGAATGATGAACAAACCACTGGAAATGGCGGAAGCCAGACCCAAAGCAGAGGGCAAGGACAAGGCAACAGCGACAATCCCTACCAGCAGTGGGCCGATTATAGCGGACTGTGGGAGGAGGATTTGCTGGCCCAGGAAGAGACCAACGAGCTGATACGAAAGTTAGAGGCCTCGCAATCGTGGGGCACCATTCCGGGACATTTCGCAGAGATGGTGGTGGCCACGCTCAAAGTGAAGCTCAACTACAAGGCCATACTGCGAAGTTTCCACACCAGCATCCTGTGCAGCCGGCGGCGGCTCACACGAATGAGACCTAACCGGCGCAGCGGCTTCCAGCAGATGGGCAGTCGCTACGAGCTGGCCTCCAATATCTTGGTATGCGTGGATGTGAGCGGTTCGGTGTCATCGCACGCCCTGTCCACCTTCTACTCGGCTATAGCCCGTTTTTTCAAATACGGCGTGGAGACTATCGATGTGCTGCCATTTGACGCGGGTTTGAAGGAGCTCACCACTCTCAAAAAAGCACCCAAGGAGGTGAAGATTGAAGGCCGTGGCGGCACCGACTTCCAGATTCTGTTCGACTATATTGCGAAGCACCCGCGTTATGACGGCATGATCATTTTCACCGACGGCTACGCACCCGAACCCAAAGTGCCGCAACCCATGCATGCCAAAGTGCTTTGGATTTGCGACAGCGAGCAGAACTGTGAACGGCATCACGAATGGATGCGAAAGAGCGGCAAAGCAGCATTTATATCATAAATCAATTTCTATTTATCATGGACATCAAAGAATACCTCAACAAACTGAAAAATTCCAGTGTGAGCAATATCAATATGGCAAAAGAACGTTTTTTTTCGGAATTTTTCAAAGAACTGACCAGTGTCACTATGGCCACAAGAAATCCCTTGTCCCAACAGTTAACTGACCAAAACATTCGTTTTAATTATACTGACGAGCAAAATTCAGACATTTGCTTCAGGCTTTCCAATATGAAATGCATGACCTTTGGTAACCAAAAGGGTTGCAAACTCGAACTCACCGATGACAATGGTAGCATTTTCTTCCATATAACCACCTTTACGCTGAACAAACTCACACATTTGTCCGCCTTCATTTCCATCAACGAAGCAGTACCCAAACTTTTGGAAGACTGGCAAAACATCGCATCCGAAGTCCAAAATATTTGTGAGGAAAACTTGAAAAATTGCATTCAACTTCAAATACATTCTGATACAAACCCACAGGAAGTTCTCCAATTTGCTGTTGAGAAGCTACTGAACGAGTATTACATGTCATCATGGCCCAACGAGTATCGTGGAAACAACACCATCCTCTCCTATTTTTCAAAAAACGAATGCCCATTCCAAAAAGACCCAAGCCGAAATTTATATTTTCATGATTTTGGTCCTATAAGGGTTATCTACACGGACCACAGATTGTATGCCGTTTTGGAATATAAAGGTCAGATTTTCGGTATAAGTAAAATGTTGACCATAGAGAGATGCCAAGTCTTGGCGAAAATGGTACCCCAAGTTTATCAAACCGTATTCAAAATTATAGAAGACACACAAAAACAGGAAAAACTCCGTAGCATCAACAAAAACACAATGAAAAGCCTGATAGAGAGCAAGATGCAAAAACTATCGCTTGAATACGTACAGTATCAGTGGGACGGCAGGAACTCCTCTAATGGTAAAGGGTGGTTCAATGAGAAAAGCAGTATTGGTATCGAACTGAAAGTCAAGTGCAAGAACCGACGGTGCCTTACCTTCCATGTGCGCTACGAAAAGATGGAGCAGTTTCTGAAAATCCTGGACGAGTTACCGAAGACCATCGAAACTGTCAACAGCTTGCCGTTCAATGCCCTGGTTTCCATTTACGGAAATGATGTAAAGTGGAAGAAACCAGAATAATTTTAAATATTCCTATGCTTTCCTCTTCCCTTTATGATTCTTCGCTATTGCTTTCCCAATCCGTTCCATCTCCACTCGCAAAGAGACGGGCTCCTGCACCTCCACAGTTTCGCCCATGGAAAGCAGTTCCTGCACGAGGTCGAACGATGGACGTAGCTTGTAGCTAAAAATGGTGTATTCGTCGGTTCGTTCCATCTCTTTTTGTGATGGATGCAAGGGCAGCGAGCGAAGATAGTTTGCTTGATAATCAGTCACTTTCAGTTTGATAATCTGCGGTTCATTCTCACTACGGATAATGCCGAAACAAGTGGAGAAATAGGCGTTAGCGTCGAAATCTTCTGGCATGGTGAAGTCCTCGAATTCGATATCAATACTTAAAAATCGATCAAGCGCATAAACTTTTAACGGGGAGTCGCCATATTTGCCCAACAGATACCAACGGCGTTTGAACACCTTCAGTGCATACGGCTCCACATGATAGTAACTGGAATAGTTGTCGCCTTCGAACCAGAAAGGACGGTAGTCGAAGGTAATCATCTTGCCATCTCGCATCGCCTCCAAAATAGTAGAGAGGAACTTACCACCGGAAGGGTTGTCTTCCAGCAAGATACGGCCATGCAACTGGGCACTCTCATTAATATGGTTGTTTACCGCCAATGTCTCGAACATCCACCTACGGAAACCTGACGAGTCGGAAATATCACTGCTATCGACAATATAGTAGCGGTTGGAATGCTTATGACAGCCTATTTCAATGCCGAAAATATCCCAAATGTCATTTTTGTGGTTCATAAAGGTGCGTCTCGGATACTCCTCCTTTCCTGACATCCGCCAGTTGCTTTCCCATTTTTCCGAAATCTCACGGAGTGTAATTCCCGAAGAACCAGCCTGATAAATAGTATCCACTAACCAAATATACCTGTTGATCAAATTTTTACTCATAACAATTCTTTTTATTTGGCAAAAATAAACAAATTGTATGAAAAAAAGTGGCACAGTTTACCAACTAAAATAAATACTATATATAATCTCTGGAGTCTCACTCCATCAACCGTCAATTTCGTTTGCAATGCAAGAAAATACTTATAAACCTACCTGCAAAGCCTTACCATCCTATTTTTATAGGTATCCCTGATGATAGTTTCAGATGTAGGACGAACAATCAATTCTTCTTCCAATTTGGCTTCGGAATCAACGACCACGCCTCCGCCATTGGGATCATTTTTCAGACGATAATGGGTGATTACCGCACACTCTTTGGCGAAACCTTCCACATGATGAACCTCGCGACTGAAGAAGGATTTCGGAATAAAAAAACGAAAATATGCATTTGTTTGACCTGTTTCATTGAACATTTTGTTCAAAGCGTCGTGTATTTTCCCAAATTGCATAGCCATACAGCTTGATAATCATGCAAGTTCAGACCGCCGAATTCTCCGCTAAATCAGCCTTTTTCAATACATTATCATACCATTGTGAACAATTTACTGCGCTTGTTGAAAAATCTTTTGCCATAATTATGGATATTTGCTAAACTTTTTAGTATTTTTGTCGTCAATAAATTTGAGTTTGCAAGTAAAAAATTATGGACTTAAATTAAAAGGAGGTTCGTCATGAAAAAGAGAATTTTGCTATCGGTCGTTTCACTGGCATTAATCTTGTCAGCATGCAGGTTAGACTCAAACGTCTATTATGATGACGTCTATACTACTTCGAGCGATAAGCAATACGAAGCAGTGCACGTCAACAAAGCAGCTGAAACTTACGACAATTCTTCGTATAACAATTATGCATACGAAGAAACATACACGGAAGCCGCAGCCGCTCCTGCTTATTCTTCTTCAGAAACCTATACTGATGGCGGTGGTACCACCTATATCACCAACAACTATTACTATGACAGTGATGACTACTATGACTATGCCTACACTGCCCGCATCAGACGTTTCCACAGCCCTACCACCTACTGCTGGAGCTACTATGATCCGTACTACACCAACCTGTACTGGTATGACCGCTATCCTGGCAACTGGGGTGTAAGCATCTACCTGGGTTATGATTGGTACTGGCCGAGATACTATCGTCCCGCATACACCTACGGTTACTGCAGCTATGGTTTCAGCTACTCATGGGGTTGGGGCAGCATCTACTGCGGAAGCAGATGGCACTATGGATATCCTGGCTACTATGCTTACGGTTATGGTGGATACAGACATGGCTACAGAAACGGTTACTGGAATGGTTACTATGACGGTTTACACGCCGGTTACTATCACAACAACTTCGACCACAACAGATCCTTCACCTATGGACACTTCAACCGTAACGGTGTCAACAACGGCAAAGCCAATGACCGTGACTACGACAGAGGTAACCGTCCCGACATGGCAGGTGGCTACAGCGGCATGGGTGGTGGCAACTACACCAACAGTCCTTACGCCAACTACTATGGCAGCGGAGTAAATGCAGGAGCCAACGGCAGAGGGACAACTCCGAGCGGCACCTTTAGCGAGAGATATGACAATTTGGTAGCTGCCACCAAAACTCCAGGTGGTAACAGCACAACCAAAGTTCCGGGAAACAACAGCAACGCTGTCAGCAAAGTTCCTAATAACAATACCGGCAGTAGCGCCACCTCCAGGACTCCTTCGACTCCGACTAACAACGACAACAGTACTGTAAGAACTCCTGCCACGAACAACAACAGTAGTGCAGCTACCAGAACTCCCTCTACTCCGGCTAACAACAATAGTACTGTAAGAACTCCTGCCACAAACAACAACAGTAGTGCAGCTACCAGAACTCCCTCTACTCCGGCTAACAACAATAGTACTGTAAGAACTCCTAGCACGAACAACAACAGTGCAGATACCAGAACTCCTTCGACTCCGACTAACAACAACAATGGTACTGTAAGAACTCCTGCCACGAACAATAACAGCGGCGCGGCTACCAGAACTCCTTCGACTCCGACTAACAACAACAATGGTACTGTAAGAGCTCCCGCCACAAACAACAACAGCGGTGCAGCTACCAGAACTCCTTCTACATCCTCTAACAGACCTAACACCAATGTAAATACTGATCCATACTCCAGCAAGGCTCCCGCTACCAACACCAACAGATACAATAACAGCAACAGCACTACAAGACCTAACACCAGCACCTCCACTGGAAGCAGCACTACAAGACCTAACACTAACAACAGTGGCAGCTATGCAAGACCTTCTGGATCTTCCAACAACTCCTCAAGTTCAAACAACAGTTACTCAAGACCTTCCAACAATAGTTCATCTTCCAACAACTCAAATAACTACTCAAGACCCTCCAACAGTTCCTCCAACAACTCAAGCAATAGTTACTCAAGACCATCTAACAACAACTCTTCTAACAGCTCATATTCAAGACCTTCATCAAACAGTTCATCAAGTAGCAGTAGCTATTCAAGACCCTCTAACAGTTCTTCCAGCAGCTCAAGCAGCAGAAGCTACTCAAGCCCCAGCAGCTCAAGACCAAGCGGAAGTAGCTATTCAGGAGGCAGTTACTCAGGAAGCCGTTCATCAGGAGGTTCATACTCAGGCGGCGGAAGTTCAAGAGGCAGTGCCCCTTCTGGCAGAAGATAAACTCAACCGCATTTAATAATCAAAAAAATCCCGCATTTGAGTGCGGGATTTTTTAATTTCAGAAAAATTTCCGTATCTTTGCATACATGAAAAAACAGATAGCATTTCTTATTTTACTCGCACTATTGCTTTTTGTAGGATGTGAACAAAAAAAAGAAGAACAAGTTCCCGCCGATGTAATTCCACGAGAGCAAATGATTGACATCATGGTTGATGCATGGTTTATGGAAAGTGTCATCCACAACACCATCAAGGAATATGAACGTCTGGAGCCCGTTTCTGTGAGTATGTACAAGGACTTTTTCGAAGAGCACGACATCACCAAAGAGCAGTTCGAACAATCTATAAAATATTACATGCGTGACGACGAAACATCACAAGAATTTGTACAAGAGTGTTCACAAAGATTCGAAGAGCGAAAAGAAGAACTTACCGGGGTTGCAGACCCAGTTTTGCAGCCTCAGTAAGCATCAGCTGATAAGCCTCATCATGATTATTACCGATAATGCCATCCAAGATAGCCTCACGGATGGCAGTTTTAATAATTCCCACCTCTCTTGAAGGACCAAGACCAAAGGTGTCCATAATTTCCACCCCATCGATAGGCGGCTGCCAATTACGCAAACGGTCTTTTTCTTCTATGTCTTCCAACTTCTTGCGTACCTTGGCAAAATTTGCCATAAAGCGTTTGACTTTTTCCGGGTTTTTCGAGGTAACATCCGCCTCGCATAGCATCATCAGATCATCGATGTCATCGCCTGCATCAAACAGGAGGCGTCGGACAGCCGAATCGGTAATAATATCTTCCACCAGTGCGATAGGACGCAAATGCAGCAAGACCAGCTTCTGCACATATTTCAGTTTCTCATTGGCTGGCATTTTCAGGCGGTTGAAAATCCTGCCCACCATCTTGGAACCGATAAACTCGTGTGAATGGAAGGTCCAGCCAATTTTCTCATCATAGCGTTTGGTCACCGGCTTGGCAATATCGTGCAGCAAGGCTGCCCATATCAGCCAAAGATTGTTGCTCACACGGGCGATTTTGTCCACGACTTCCAGCGTGTGCAGATAGTTATCCTTATGTCCACGACCGTTGACCACCTCAACGCCCTGCAAGTTCAGCAATTCAGGCAAGAAATACTGCAACAGGCCAGCATCTTTCAGCAGATTGATGCCCCAGGAAGGCTGTGGAGAGAGCAAAATCTTGTTAAACTCATCCACGATACGTTCTTTGGAAATAATCTCCAGGCGTGCCGCATTACGCTGTATGGCTTCAAAAGTCTCTGGCACAATAGAGAAGCCCAGTTGCGAGGCAAAACGTACCGCACGCATCATACGCAGGGGATCATCAGAGAAAGTGATATCCGGATCCAGCGGGGTTCGGATCAGCTTGTCATTCATATCCTGAAGGCCTCCGAAGCAGTCGATAACCTGTCCCTTTTCCTGGCCATTCAGCGGGATAGCCAAAGCATTAACGGTGAAATCGCGACGATTAAGATCGTCTTGCAAGGTGCCATCCTCAACAGCCGGCTTGCGTGAATCGGCTCTATACGACTCTTTGCGGGCACCCACAAACTCCACCTCCGTATTTTCATAGCGGAAGCGGGCGGTGCCGAAATTCTTGAAGACGCTCACCTCAATATATGGCGAAATCGCCTTGGCCACAGCTTGGGCAAAGGCGATTCCGCTTCCGACAACAACAATGTCGATATCTTTTGACCTCCTGTTCAGAAACAAATCTCTAACAACTCCGCCCACCGCGTATGCGCTGATGCCGAGTTCGTCCGCAACTTGTGATGCTATTTCATAAACAGGATGTGTCAGTTGTTTCATATTTATTTTGCAACGGCAAAACGACCACTTGACAGGATGGTGTTGCCTTCAATAATACGATACAAATAAGTACCGTTAGCTAAAGCAGAAGCATTGTATTCAGCATGATTGTCATTCACATTCTGCTCAAAAATCTGGGCACCATTGATGTTATAAATCACCAAGCGGGCATTCACCTCTTTGTTGAAATCAAAATGCACCATGTCGGCAGAAGGATTAGGATAAACCGTTGTTTTCACTACGGGAATCAGTGGTTCTGTTAAACCAAGGGGTTCATTGTCATAGCGGAATGCAAGTCCGTCCAGATAAAGAGATGAACCCTCTTGTCCGTGACAGTTCTCCAAGTTGTCAAAATCATAGGCGGCACTTGCGGAGAATACCATACTGATTTTATCCACATCCAAATAAGAGTTGGCCAGACCTGTGGCAATGTCAAAGGAAGTCCAGTCTGGAGTGGCATGAATGATAAATTTCTCGCAGGTAGAAGTCACTGTATTTCCAAAATAGAATTTCATGTCAATAGAAGCGGAATCATTGCTAACCGGTGCATATCTGTAATAACCCGTCAGTCTCCAAGGTTTGAAAGCAAACGGTTCCTTCAGATTAATCACATTACCCAGAGCATCATTCAAATAATCCTCCACATAATTATCTCCAACGGGATCATTCAAAGTAGCCAAAGCACCTGGAACAAAAATAGCATTGGTACCAAACCAAGCGGAAGTCAAGCGGATACAATAATTTCCATCATGCACATTTTGGCTCTCGCGGAAAGCGGTAAGTTTGGTTTCCATTTCAACACCATTCAATTCAACCAGAGCATTCAAGGTCATCAGCATGTTTGTTTCATAGTCATAATAACCACCATCCGTGTAAGTCCAGTTTTCGAAACTGCCATCGGGGAACTCTTGCGCCATAGCGCCTGCTGTCATTACGACAGCCATTAACAAAGTAAGTAAAGTTTTTTTCATGTTGTTATTGTTTTTTTGTTGATTTTTCGGAAAAAAGGTTTAATGTTTTATGTTAAGAGTTTATAGATTCTAAATTTTCAGTTTTCAATTTTCTTAGTGAAAATCATACACCAACTGGAAAGTAAAGGTTCTGGTAGGTTCCATGTACATGGGACGCAAGTAATAGCATGCATTCAGCACATTCTTCACAATAAACGACAAGGTAAAGTCTTTTACGAAAAAGCTTATGCGAGCATCCAACACGAAGCTTCCTTTTTTATGTGCATGATAATAATCATAGAAGCCATAAAACGGAAGATCCAAACTTTTCAACATTCTGTTTTTTGCCTCGGTATTTTCCGGATTAGCGGCATCATAGTTAAAGAAAAAATTATCCACATTCTTCATAGCGCTGAAGTAGTTAGCACTTATGCCAATAGCAAAAGTCTTATAGAATGAGAACTCCAAATCCAACTTAGCCATGTGTTCGATACGATATTTCAGCACATTGCGGGTAGTATCTGAAGATGTTGTTGTAAAGGTATATTCCAAACCCGTTGTAGGGTGCACAAAATAGACATTGTCTCTGTTTTTAGTCACAGGATGGCTGTAAGTATAGCTCAGTGAGAAATTGAAAGCCACATTCTTGCCGATTTTACCTTCACCCATGAAAGCCACATCCAAGCCGCTGATACGGGCAGGACCGGTATTCAGGTACATGAAGCCCAGCTTATCCATCAGACCGCCAGTGGTACCCCATTGTCCCACACAGAATTCGATAAAATCTTTGAATTCCTGATTATAACCGGCAATATCCACCATACCACGGAAGTTACCTGCCATAAACGGCTGCATAATACCGATTTCAGCATTCCAACTATTTTCAGATCTCAATTCAGGGTTGGGATAAAAGCCGTATTTACCCACTGCGATAGCAATGTATTTCTCACCGATGCTGGGGTAACGATACCCCTGACCAATAGAGGCACGGAAAGCGGTTTTTGATTTATTCAGCTGATAATTAATACCCGCACGGAAGACAGGCTTGTTTTCAAAGGGGTTCTGAACGGGAATACCGTCATGACTCCACAACTTATAAAACTCCCAACGGGCACCAAATTGCAATGTCAGATTCTTGTTCTTCAGCAATTTCTCTTCCAATTGGGCATACAGTGAGATATTGTCCGAGTTTACCCTCAAAGCAGTATCAGATCCCTTGACTCCATTAAAGACAGCACCTTTCGAGGTAGTGTAAATATTCATCACACCCGCCACAATATTCATGCCGATTTTTTTGATGGTCTTGTTCACCTGGTATTCATCGTAAACCATCAGAGAACGGGCACTTTGTGCTCCTGACAATTCCGCATTATCACTGAAGATAATTCTGTTTTTGAAGCTGTGAGTAAAGCCACGAGGGCCAATATACCTCAAGGTCGGGTCAATATAGAAGGTGAAATCCTTAAAATAGGACAATGAACCTTTATAAGACCTATACTTGTTTTCATAACCATCATTCCAGAAGAAAGACTGGGCATTCTGGGTGTACATAAAATTACCATTCACACTCAGTGTAAGCCCTTTCACCTTTTCGAAACGATAACGGGTAGCAAAATTCAAACGGCCGCGGATTTCATATTTTCCTTTTGTATTGCCGTTGCTGTCGCGGGTTTCATACAATTTCTGTTCAGGTCCGATATAACCCTCATCGTTGAAAAATTCGCCACCGATTACCAAGTCAAAGTTCTTTTTGATAATACGTGAATGAAGGAAACTCAAACCGTATTTAACTGGATTACGGTGATTCCAGCTGGTTTCCCTTTCATCCTTAGGCTTGGAATATATACCCGCAAAAGCTGTAACTTTTGTTTTGGGTTTGGAACGAGGATATGCGGTCAGCACGTTGATAGCACCTGTCAATGCAGAGGAGCCGAACACCACGGATGCAGCACCCTTCATAATGTCCACTTGCTCAACATCTTCCATCGGGATAAAATTCCACATGGGTCGGCCTGCATCGGGACGCAACAAGGGCATGTCATCCAACATAATCATCACACGGCTACCCATACCAGAGCTGAAACCGCTACCTCCACGGATTTGGGGTTCGTTGTCAACAACGGCAATACCACCGGCGGTATTTACCAGCTGGTCGGCAGTAGTCACATTACGGGTTACAGATTTTTTAGGGTCAATTACCACAATCGAACTTGTGGATTTCTCGGGTTCTTTTTCATATTTTGTGGTAACAATCTCAGCTTCATCCAATACTTGGGCTTCAGCATACAACTTAACATCCAACGTGACATTACGCTTCTTGGGTACAAAAGTTACCGCACGGATTTCCTTGGCATAACCCATCGCCTCAAAAGTCAACACGCAATTATCCTTGCTCAATTTGATGCTGTATTTACCCTGTGCATCAGTCATTACAGGATCACTAAAACAGTTACAAGTGATTTTCACATACGGTATCGGGAAGCCTTCCGCCTGGTCTTTTACAACACCTGACACCACATTCTGAGCAGAAAGCCATGGTGTCAACAGAGTCATAAATAATGTTAAAATAACAAATTGTCTAAGTCTTATCATGTATTTATATTTATATCAATATTTATGTGAACAAAAAAAAGTTTGCAAAAATACGAATAAATATGATACATCAACACAAAATGATTGACTCAAAACATAAACACCTTTGAATCAATCATTTAAAAATGTTAATGCAAGTTAAAAAATCAATGCAAAATTTTATAAATCATCTCCATCAGCAGTTCCTCGCCAGGAGCATCGCTATCCACACCTTTTGATTTCACATCATATTCACGCAGCACAGAAATGATTCTACGCACTTGTGCCAAGGAGTAGCGGCTGGCATAGCGACGATTAATATCCATCACATAGGGATTTACTTTCCCGTATATTCTTTCCAGATTTTCAGGTGAATTATCGGGCAAAAGCATGTATGCCAACATCTTACTATAGAAGGTATAGAGCACCGCAATGGTTTTCGTATTGGGATTATCCTTCATGTTATGCGTGAAATTCAGGCAGATTTTGAAAGCCTTATCCGCATTTCGTTCTCCCAGAGCATTTTGCAATTCAAAAATATTGTATTCTTTACTGATACCGATATTTTTTTCGATGATATCCGGTGTAATCTCAGTACCTTCGGGGAGGATGATTTTCAGTTTTTTGAACTCGTTGTTGATACGGGTAAGGTCATTGCCGATATTTTCCGCAAGAATACCTGCCGCCTGTGGATTCAGTGAGAAGTTATGCTCTTTGGCCTGTTTCTGCACCCATGCCGGCAATTGATAGTCTTTGATGGGATCAGATGTGAAAATAACTGTTGACTTGTCACAACCCTTGTACTGGGCAGCTTTCAGTTTCCCATATTTGTGACATATTACCAAAATGGTAGAAGGCTGAGGATGAGCAAAGTAAGAGGTCAGTAAATCAATTTTAGACAAGTCCTTGGCTTCCTTAAGGATGACCACACGATGGTCGGCTCCAAAGGCGAACTCCTTAGCATTGGCCACAACCTCATCAGGTGTTGTATCACGGCCATAGAGCACCACCTGATTAAAATCACGTTCTTCCTCTGGCAGCGCATTATTCTCAATATAATCTGAAATGCAATCGATATAAAAAGGTTCTTCGCCCATCAGCAGATACACCGGGGCAAACTGGCCGCTTTTCAGCTGGCTCATCACATCTTCAAACTTAGCAGCAGCCATAGAGCTTATTTTTATTCGTAATAGTCAAATTTCAAATGTTTCACAGTAGTACCCTTGTTGATCAGCTGCTTCAGGGAATCGATGCCGATTTGCAGATGCTGCTGAGAGAAATTTTCGGTTACCTGCTTGTCACTCTTCTCCGTTTTGATGCCGTCGGGCATAGTCGGCTGGTCGGAAACCAGCAGAAGGGCGCCCGTCGGAATACGATTGTAAAAGCCGACAGAGAAAAGTGTGGCAGTTTCCATATCCACAGCAGTAGCACGGATTCTCTTCAGATAATCCTTAAATTGCTCATCATGTTCCCACACGCGGCGGTTGGTGGTATAAACGGTACCTGTCCAATAGTCACGACCATAGTCGCGGATGGTGGAGGAGATAGCCTTTTCCAGGTTAAATGCCGGCAGTGACGGAACCTCTACCGGGAAATAGTCGTTGGAGGTACCCTCACCCCTAATAGCAGCGATAGGCAGCAGGAGCTCGCCCAACCCAATATAGGGTTTCAGTCCTCCGCATTTACCCAAGAAGAGCACAGCTTTGGGCATAACTGCTGTCAGTAAGTCCATGATAGTGGCGGCCATAGGACTTCCCATGGAGAAATTGATGATGGAAATATCGTCCTTGGTAGCGCTTTGCATTGGACGGTCTTCACCGTGGATACGGACATCCATCAATTCAGAAAAATTATCAATATAATTCTTGAAGTTCGTCAAAATGATATATTTACCGAACTTTTCCACGGGCATTCCCGTATATCGAGGCAGCCAATTGGCTACAATTTCAGCTTTTGTCATTGTTAATTCTTTTAACTGGCAAAAATACAAAATAATTAGCAAACGTGCAAATGAGATAATTAGCAACATTTGTTAATGTGCTAATGTGCTAATGTGCCAATGTGCTAATTAAATTAGCAAATTAGTTAATGTGCAAATGTGCTAATTATTTTAGGAAATAGGAATAATTGCTAATTTAATATGCGTATTGAAAATCAGCATGTTAAAAACATTCGCTATTTTTCTAATTAACTAATTTGCCAATTAACTAATTTGCACATTTTTTTGTATCTTTGCATTTTGTTACTTTATGGCAATGAAACGGAATGTTGGCTTGTTTGTGATTCTGATGCTCCTGCTGGCGGGGTGTGCCAAGATTGTCACTCCTGTTGGCGGACCGAAGGACACGACGCCGCCCAAGGTGGTCAAGGAAGCACCTGCCAACAGCTCCACGCAGTTCAGGAGCAAATCCATCAAAATCACCTTCAACGAGTTTGTGGTGCTTAACAACCCGTCCAAAACCGTTATTGTCTCCCCTCCCCTCAACCAAAATCCCGAGCTGGAAATCGTAGGTAAGTCAGTGGTCATCAAACTGCCAGACACCCTTCGCAGCAACACCACCTATAGCATTGTGCTTGCCGAAACCATCAAAGATTACACGGAAGGCAACCCTCTGTCGATATACACCTATAGCTTTTCCACAGGCGACTATATTGACTCCTTCATGATCAAAGGAAAAATAAAAGATGCTTTGACCCTAAATGACGCCAAAGACGTCTATGTTTTTCTGTATGAAAGAGATATCGACTCCTTGCCCTATAGCGTTCGCCCAACCTATCTCACTAAGAGCAAGAGCAATGGCGAGTTCGTCTTTAACAATATCAAGCCTGGCAAATATAAACTATTTGCCCTCAACGATATCAACAGCAATCTGATATATGACCTACCCAATGAAAGCATTGCATTCTCCGATACTCTTGTGGAAGCCTACGCGCCCATACAAGATAGCACCACCGAAAACAAAAACCTTTCCAGAAGAGGTGGCACAGAGGACGCGAACCTGCTCAAATTGGCATTATTTACCGAACGCGATAGTAATCAAGTGTTGCAAAAATATATCAACACCACCGAAAACATTTATGTATTTCCATATAAAACGGATTTCAGCAGTTTCTCCGCCCGTTTTTTAGGCGGCCAGGATCTGGATTATTTCCAAGTAATATCCCAAAGTCTCGACAGCGTTTATTGGTATTTAAAAACACCGATTACAGATACAGCCTTGTACGAATTTACTGTTGACCAGCACCATGTTGACACTGTCAGGATATCGCCCTTCAAGAAAAGCAAGCAAGGCGGAGCAAACCGTGGCAGAAAAGCAAATGACAAAGTAACACTCAAAGTGAATGTGAGCAACAAAGAGAACATATTCAAACCTTTGACACTTCATTTCTCCTATCCTGTCAAGCCATGTACTTTTGACATCAGGATATGCAAACTACTGAGAAGTGGCAACGACACCATCGTAAAGACCTACACTTTACCGGACACATTCCTACTCAGTTTCCCCATAGACTATCCTTTCGAAGAGAAGCTGCCTTATAGCATTTTCATCCGGGATTCTGTATTTTACGGATACAACGGCACCACCAACGACAGTATCAACGTGCGTTTTACTACCAAGACAGAAAAGGACTATGGCAATTTGCAAATCAACTACAGTATAGGAGACCACTCCTGCCAGTATTTGGTATATCTGCTCAACAACAAAGGTGGTGTACTGCAGCAAGATATCATCAGCCGTGAGCGTACCATCAATTACAACCATTTAGAACCTGGCAATTACAAAATCCGAGTGGTCAAAGACCGCAATAACAATGGTCGATGGGACACAGGTAACTACCGCGAAAAAATACAGCCCGAAGAGATTTTCTTCTTTGACAAACCTATTAATATCCGAGGGTATTGGGATATTGAGGAAGACTTTGAGTTGAATTAATAATTTACAATTAATAATTAATAGTTATTGGCAACTCTGTCTGCTACAACACTAATTTCTAATTATCAATTATTAATTGTTAATTGTTAACTATTAACTGTTCTTCCGTCAAGAAATAAGGTTGGATAGTGTTGACCCAATCAGGATTGAAAGGGGCAGCAACTTTGATGTAGTTGTCAGTGAAACCGAACATTTTGCCGTCAACATTCTCCGACTCCCACAAGACTGGACGGGTTTCACCAACATGCTCGTGATAGAAGAAGCGTTTCTTTGTTTCCGATAACTCCAGAAGTCGATTGGTACGATCATGCTTGACCTGTTCCGGCACCTGTTCTTTCATGGCTGCGGCAGGGGTACCAGGACGACGGGAATAGGTAAACACATGCAAATAACTCAGTGGCAAGCTTTTAACAAAGTCATAGCTATCCCTGAAATCCTCTTCTGTTTCACCAGGGAAGCCCGCAATGATATCGATGGCGATGCAGGCATCTGGCATCAACTGCTTTATTCTCATTATTTTATCCTGAAACAGAGCACGCTTATACCTGCGCTTCATCATGACTAAAGTCTTGTCACAGCCCGATTGTAGCGGTATATGGAAATGAGGCATCAGTATATCCGATTGGGCTACTAAACCAATAATCTCATCTGTCAACAGATTCGGCTCAATGGAAGAGATACGAACGCGTTCCACCAAATGCTGTTTGTCAATAGCTTTCAGCAAGTCATAGAAATTCTCATCCGTACCCTTACCGAAAGTACCTAAATTCACGCCGGTGATATTCACCTCTTTCAGGCCTTCCGCATGGATTTTTTCGATATTTTGCAGCACATGTTCGATACTGTCGCTGCGGCTTTCGCCACGGGCTGCGGCCACGGTACAATATGTGCAATAATAGTCGCAACCGTCCTGGATTTTCAGGAAGGAACGGGTACGGTCGTTCGAGGAATAGGTAGAGAAAAATGTCGGTGTTTCCGGTATTGGCAGACCTAAAATATGATTGACCGCATGCAGTTTGTCGCGATTGCCGAAAACAGCCTCTACCCCAGCCCACTGGCGAATCACATCCGCTTGCAATGAAGCGTAGCAACCCACCACCACAATACGTGCATTGGGATATTCACGATGCAGATGAGCCACATAGTTCCGTACTTTCTTCTCCGCCGCATGGGTCACCGCGCAACTGTTCACGATGATAGCCTCAGGCTCATTCGACTCCTGCCAGCCCTGCTCTCGCAAACGACGGGCCATGTCCGAAGACTCACTGAAATTCAGCTTACAACCGAAAGTATAGATGGCAAAAGTCTTATTCATGCGTATCTTGAATTGATTTTTTGGAAAGATAATAAGCTAAAAGCACCACTGACGACACCACGTACGAGGCCGCATTCACCAGGCATGCACCATCAATCTTAAACTGTGGTATCAGCCACAACGACAAAACGAAGGTAAAAAACAGTCCCACAGCCGATTTTACAATCAGCACATTCAAATGTCTGATAGCCGAGAAATAATTTCCCAGCACATTGGAAAAGGCGATAGCCAGAATTCCTGGTGCCAGCAACAGCACTACCCGGTTCACTTGTCCAAATTCCGGACCAAAGATAAAAGTAAACAACGAGGATGGCAGCAAAACAATCACGAGCACACAGGCCGCTGAAATAGCGAGGCTCACCAAAGCAAGCATCATCGTTTCCTTACGCGACTGCCAGGTATTGCCTTGTTTCAACACATTGGAATACTGCACCATCGACACGCTACGACTGACAATCCATATCGCCTCGGCAATGGTGACACCAATGGAAAACACACCCACCGAGCCCCTGCCGATGTAGAAATCCAACATGTAATAAGTCAAACGGTAATTGAAGAACTGCAGAAGGCTGCTCAACTCCGTCTTCCAGCCAAAAGACAGCAACTGACGATTGCATGAACGGTCGAAATCCCAATGCAAGCGGACATTCATCTTACGCCGCAAATACCTACATATCAACAGCATCAACAAGAGTGAGAACGACTGTCCGAAGAAATAGCAATAATAGCCCAACTGAGGCCAGAACACATGACACAGCAGCATACATAGCAGCAATAATGCCGGCTGCAACACGGTCACCCAATTGTAGTAACTGATTTTCTGTCCGCCCACAAAAAGCGAATTATGGAAGGCTATCAGTCCCATCAGAGCGGCAGCCACAAAGATAAACGGTGCTATGGTCAGCTGACCTGTTGCTAACAACACACAAGCTCCCACCATTGCCACGATAAACGACCACAAATAGGCGGCGGTTGACAACTTAGAAGTTCCCAGTCTGGAGAAGAAATACGACACACTGCCGCCCGTGAAAACATTGGCAAAGATGGAAATCAAGCTTAAATCAGCTACAAAAATAGCCACCGAGCCTCGTCCATCGGCACCCCACAGCTGTGTTGTCAACACAATAACCGCAAAGTTGAGCAAAAGAATCAGAGATTTGCTCAAAATAGTGGCCACAATATTTGTTTTCAGATTAATGCTGCTCATCTTGAAGGATAAAACGGACGAAATCGGCTTCTATTGCCTTCCAATTGTATTTTTGCTCTGCCAGCTGCCGTGCCGTGGCACAATGTTGCCGGTATAAATCCCCATTTTTGAGATAGGCATTCACTATATCCACAATAGCCTCGGCATCATTAGGTCTTACCAGATGACCAAAGCTCTCAATTTCGGGACAGCCCTTGCGTATAGCATTCAAATCGGAATATACAACAGGTCTTCCCATGGCCATGAAATAGAACAACTTGATGGGCAGGCATTTTTGGTTTTCCGCATCAGTACTACGCAAATCGAAAAAAACATCATTCTCGGCAGCAAGTTTGCAAAACTGCTCAAAAGGCTGGTACGGAGTGATATTCAGCCTCAGATTGTCTGGCAGTGAAGACTCCTGCTCCCATGTATCGGAAGAAAACACATTCAAAGTCACCGATACTTTCGGATTAAAGCGGGCTATCCAAACAGCGGCTTTCAGCACATTGGGAAAACCTTTCTCTTCCGTAAGATTACCACTATAGAAGAGCCGCAAATCCTCAGAAAAATCACGGGGCGTTAAATATTCAACATATTGTAAATCAGGATAATAAGATGTATTTGCAAAAGATTTCCTTGGAAAAACACGCTTATAGGGCAACGCCTTATCCTCTTCTCCGAAAATAAAGCCATCGGTACGGCAATTCACATACCAGTTGAACACTGACATAGCCACAAACTTTCCTGCTTTTTCAATGCCAGAAAGCCAGCGCAGATTCTTTTTGGAAGGATACCATTCGGTGACATCATACAGTATGCGGCATGCCGACTTATTTTTTTTGCGGTAAATTTGAGCCGCCCGAACAGCCATTGGCGTATCGCCTATCACCACATCAGGTTGCAGATTAGGCAAAAGGGATGCCAGATGGTGCATCAGTCCTACTCTTTTATACTTTGCTGATTCATACAGAAGAATATTGGGAGCCGACACCTCATTGGTCTTCGGTGCTATTACAAACACCTGTCCCCCTGCATTTTGCAAACTTTTCGCCTGATGAAACCAAACTCTCTCGTCATCAGCCGCATGAGCAGTAAGCAAAAAAACAATCTTCTTCATATTGAGAATTAGAACAACAAATCTATGTCACCCTTGCCCTCTCTGACCACCTCAATATCGCCATCCACGCAGTTCACCACGGTAGAAGGCACGTTGTCGCCATAGCCGCCATCTATCACGATATCCACCATGTCGCCATAACGCTCGTAAATCAATTCCGGGTCGGTGGTGTATTCTATCACCTCATCATCATCTTTTACAGAAGTGGAGAGGATGGGATGTCCCAGCTGGGCCACGATTTCACGCACAATATTATTATCCGGCACACGGATACCCACCGTTTTCTTGTTACTCTGTAACAATTTCGGCACATTATTATTGGCTTCGAGGATGAAAGTAAACGGTCCCGGCAGCGCCTTTTTCATGGCCTTGAACACATTGTTGCTAATGGGTTTGGTGTAATCGGACAAATTGCTCAAGTCATGGCAGATGAAGGTCATAGCGGCTTTCTTTTTGGCATCGCCGAGGATTTGCGTGATTCGCTCTACGCTTTTCGGTTTGAAGATATCGCATCCCATACCGTAGATAGTGTCGGTGGGATAAATGACGATTCCGCCGTCCTGCAGGCATTCCACAACGCGCTGAACAGCTTTGGGATTAGGATTTTCGGGATAAATTTTAAGCAGCATAACACAAACAAAAAAGGGTAAGCTACTCATATCGCATCGCTACAACCAATGTACCCTTGCTACATTCCTGTCCTGGGGGAGTTGAAAGGGAGCAGATCGTACAAGACTTACCCGCTGCAAAAATACAACTTTTTTC
>JAEEGH010000581.1_pt1 | contig 131072 bp, 103 predicted proteins | sample 9134181 | NCBI WGS metagenome assembly JAEEGH01 (sample SAMN16246544, study PRJNA631951) | gut metagenome | biome: gut microbiome; feature: rumen; material: DP-attached | host: Bos | place: Iran: Karaj | collected 2018-10
TTCGAGGCTCTGAACCGTGAGCGTGAGGATGAAGGTGAAGCTCCCTTCGCCAATCCGCGCAATGCCGCTTCCGGCTCCCTGAAGCTGGGCGACCCTGCGGAAGTTGCCAGAAGAGGCCTCTGGTGCACGCTCTACCATATACCTGCGCAGAGCGTGCCCTTTGAGACCCACGATGAAGCGCTGACTAAAGCCGCATCCTGGGGCCTTCCGGTCTCGGACGCGAGGCGCCTTTGCCGGAACATAAGCGAGATACGCGCATTCATCGACCATTGGGACACCGCCCGCCGGGATCTCCCATTTGCAACGGACGGTATAGTCATCAAGATCAACGAACTGCAGGCGCAGAGGACGCTGGGCTACACTGCCAAATCCCCCCGCTGGGCCGTGGCATACAAGTTCAAGGCTGAGCAGGCGTGCACCAAACTCCTCAGCATAGACTATCAGGTGGGCCGCACCGGAGCAGTGACCCCTGTGGCCAACCTCAAGCCGGTGCAGCTCGGAGGCACTGTCGTCAAGCGCGCCACCCTCGTAAACCAGGACCAGATCGAAGCCCTCGACATACGCGTCGGGGATTCGGTTTACGTGGAAAAGGGCGGTGAAATCATACCCAAGATCACAGGAGTGAACCTTTCGCTTCGCCCTGCCGGTTCAATGGTGCCCGCTTTCCCTGCGGTCTGTCCGGACTGCGGCACCCCCCTGCTGCGGCAGGAAGGCGAGGCCAAGTGGTTCTGCCCCAACCAGGACGGCTGCCCTATGCAGATAAAGGGGCGCATTCTCCACTTCATCGGCCGCAAGGCAATGAATGTACTTGCAGGAGAAGCGTCCGTGGAGCAGTTCTACAATGCCGGCCTGGTGCGCACCCCGGCTGACCTCTATGACATCAACAAATATCAGCTGATGAGCCTCGAGGGGTGGCAGGACCGGTCCGCTCAACGTTTTCTCGACAGCCTTGCCGAAAGTGTCAACGTGCCTTTCGAACGCGTGCTCTTCGCCCTGGGCATACGTTTTGTGGGTGAAACCACCGCACGCGACCTGGCCCGTCATTTCGGCGACATCGACAGCCTTGCGGCAGCTTCCGTCGAGGATTTGCTGGAGGTGGCCGAAGTGGGCGACGTGATTGCCCGGAGCGTGTATGATTATATGCACAATCCAGCGCATCAGGAAGAAATAACGCGCCTGAAGGCCAAAGGACTAAGGTTCAGCGGCGCCGGGGCTGCCGAAAGCCTTTCCGACAGCCTTGCCGGCAAGACCGTCGTGGTGTCGGGCAATTTCAGCGTTTCGCGTGATGCAATCAAGGAACTGATAGTCAGCCACGGTGGAAAGTGCTCCTCGTCCGTGAGCGGCAGCACCTCCTTCCTCCTTGCCGGCGCGAAACCGGGCCCTGAGAAGCTGCGCAAGTGCCAGCAGCTTGGCATCCCCGTAAGGAGCGAGGAAGAATTCCGCAGAATGCTTCCCGAAGACGCGGGAAGTGCCGTTGAACCGGACCAACTCACGCTGTTCTAGTATGGGAAGGATAAGGAATCTTTTCACCGACCGCATCTGGTCCATCGACACCGAGAAAGTCTCGATGGTCTCCAAGGGCTATGCCCGTATGATCATTTTCGTCAAATTGATACGTATAACCATCAATACCTTTGCCGAGAACCGCATGGGCTTCCAGTGCGTGGCGCTGAGTTACTTCATGACCCTCGCGCTGATTCCGCTGCTGGCCTTCCTGTTCGCGGTCACCGGCGGCCTGGGCCTCTCCGGTTTCCTGGACAATATGCTGATGTCCCTTGCCGGCAATGTGGATGCGGAACTGCTCATCCTGATCAAGGAAAAGGCCGGCAACATAATCGACATCGCCAAGAGCGGCGGCGTGGGCATCATCTCCGCCTTGATGTTCCTCTGGGCCATATTGTGGATGATGTTCCAGGTGGAGAGGGTGTTCAACAACGTCTGGGGCATAAGGAAGATTCCGCGTAAGCTCTACAAGCGTTTCGGATTCTACCTGCTTGTGCTTGTCCTGACCCCCTTCCTTGCCGTCCTGTTCAGTTCCGGTATCGCTTACTACTCCAACGTGACCAAGTTCCTCGGCCTCGACCTTTCGGAACTGAGGTTCCTGCCGCAGCTGCTCGGCTATCTGGGATTCTACATCGTGGCCACCTTCACCCTGAGCGCAATGTACAAGTTCATTCCGGCCACTCAAGTGAAATACAGGTACGCACTGAAAGCCGCAGCCATCGGCGCATTCGTATTCGTCATATTCCAGTATCTCTACCTCGAGACGCAGGTCTTCGTGGCGCGTCTCAACACCGTGTACGGAGTGCTGGCCGCCATTCCCCTGTTCCTTATCTGGCTGAATTTCAGCTGGCAGATCATCATCTACGGAGCGGAACTGACCTACAGTTTCCAGAACATCAAAAACTACGGCCTGCAGGAGGAGCCCCGGCGATGAAGTCCGTCTACACCGAAAAAGACCTGCTCGTGATCCGTAGCGAATACGAAGCCCTGATGGAGCTTGCGCAGCGGCGCTGCCGCAATGAAGAGCAGATTGCCTGGGTGCGTAAGGCATACGAACTTGCAAGCACCGCCCACAAAGGCGTGCGCCTGCATTCCGGCCGGCCGTATATGATCTATCCCCTGCAGGTGGCCCGTATCGTGGTGGAAAAGATAGGTCTTGGCTATCATTCCATCTGCGCTTCCCTGCTGCTGGGCATACTGGACAACACCAGCTACACCGTTGAAGACATCCGCAACCTTTTCGACGACAAGACCGCCCGCCTCTCGGAGGGTCTGAGGAATATCAGCAAGGTGCTCGAGCGTTCCGGGACGGTCGGCGCCGACACCGAAAGCGAACAGGCCGAAAACCTGAAGATGATACTGCTGACAATGGGCGATGACGTGCGCGTGGTCCTCATCAAGATGGCGGAGATTCTCCACTACTGCCAGCATCTCGAGAGTTTCCCGGAAGAAAGGCGCAGGCGTATCCTGTCCGAAACCATGGCGATATTCATCCCTCTTGCCCACAGGCTCGGACTCTACACCATCAAGTCCGAGATGGAAAACATCTGGCTGAGATTCCGCCAGCCTGAGGCATTCACCGAAATCACGGGACGAATCGACAAAGATGTCGCCCAGAGGGCCCACGACCTGGAAGTCTTCATAGCCCCCATCAGCGAGACCCTTAAGGAAAAGGGCTACAAGTTCGAGATCAAGAAGAGGATAAAGACCCCTTACTCGATCTGGTACAAGATGCGCACAAAGCACGTTCCGTTCGAACAGATCTACGACCTCTACGCCGTGCGCATCATCTTCGATCCGGAGACGGACGATCCCGACAAAGAGCGCGACCAGGCCTATCTGATCTATTCCGCCATCGGCAAGCTGTACCGCGACAAGCCAAGCCGCAACCGCGACTGGATCAAGCATCCCAAGAGCAATGGATATGAGGCCCTCCACTGCACGCTGATGAGCAATTCCGGCTTCTGGGTGGAAGTCCAGATCAGGTCCAGGCGCATGGACGACATAGCCGAGAAGGGTATTGCGGCCCACTGGACCTACAAGCACGACGGTTATCTTTCCGAGCGTGACAGCCAGGTGGACAACTGGCTCGCCAAAGTCCAGGACATACTCTCCAGCGGCGACACCAGTGCCATGGAACTGCTCGACATCATCCAGGACGACATAGGCACCAGCGAAATCGTGGTATTCACCCCGAAGGGCGACCAGCGGAGCGTGCCCAAGGGATCCACTGCCCTGGACTTTGCGTATATAGTCCACACCAATGTCGGTAACCGTGCGATTGCAGCCAAGGTCAACCAGAAGCTCGCTCCCCTGTCCCGTGTGCTCAGGGCGGGCGACCAGGTGGAAATAATAACTGCCCGCAAGGCCAGCCCGAAGGCCGAATGGCTTGCGTTCCTGCGCACCAGGCGTGCCAAACGCAGCCTGATGGAATACATTCGGGCCAACAAACCGGAGGATCTTCCGCTGGCTGAAGCGTATATCGCCCCATCTGAGGATAAATCCAACGAAGCTGAAGAACTTCCGATCCGCATCGTGCTCCGCGGCGTCAACCGCCCCGGACTCACAAGTGAAATAGAAAACGTCCTGAAGCGCATCGAAGGCATCGAGGACGTGGAAATCAGCGATTTATGATGAAACTGAAGAAGCTCATACCGGTGTTTGTCTCAGCGGCGGTTTTCCTGCCGATGATATTCGTGCACTCCTGCGCCAACACCACGCAGGCCCCCACCGGCGGCCTCAAGGACACGATTCCGCCTCTCATCATCGGCATCAATCCCCTTCCCGGCACGGTCAACGTGCCTGTGGATACCCGCATAGTGTTCCGCTTCGACGAATACGTGACCATCAAGAACCCCAAGAACATCTATCTGTCGCCTCCCCAGGAGAAAGCCCCCAAGGTCCGTATCCGGGACAAGTTCCTGATCGTCCAGTTCGAGGAACCCCTGGATTCCAATACCACCTACACCCTGAACCTCACGGACGCCCTTGCCGACAACAACGAAGGCAACATGTTCCCCGGCTATACCTATGTGTTCTCGACAGGGACCGGAATCGATTCGCTCCTGGTCACGGGCGTGGTGCAGGATTGCAATACCCTTCGTCCGGTTAAGGGCGCTACCGTGCTGCTATACAAGGATCTGGCAGATTCGGCCGTATTCCTCCACAGGCCGGACGCATCCGTCAAGACCGACGACTGGGGCTATTTCTGCCTCCCCTATCTCGCAGATACGCTCTACCGCCTTTACGCCATAAAGGATGAGGCCGGCAACAATATCTACGACCCCGACACCGACCTTGTTGGATTCGTGGACTCCCTTATCCGCCCTGTGGTGCGCGTGGTTGACACCCTTCCCGAAATGTTGAAATACGACATGACCGACACGCTGATGTGCGAAGCGCGCCGTGTCGATTTCAAGATGCGGCTTTTCAGGGAGAAGCCGTCGAAACAGTACCTCAAGAACAAGGAACGCACGGGCGACAGGTCTGCATACATCACCTTCATGGCTCCATACGTGTGGATAGATTCCCTCTGGGTGCGCGGATATAAGGCGAATGAGGTGATCACGCAGTTCAACGTGCTCCAGGACAGCCTGGAGATCTGGGTCAACAACCGCAAGCCCGCCCCGGACACCCTCCATATCTTTGTGAATTACCGCAAGACCGACAGCCTGGGCGTGCTGGTCCCGTCCCTCGAACATGTGAAACTGACTATGCCGGAGGGGCGCAGGGTGCTTCAGAAAATGCAGCGGAAAAACATCAAGAAAGAGGATACCACCTGCGTCTTCAAGTTGGAAGTCAAGCCCGAAACCGTGGAGCAGAAGGGATTCGAACTGGAGTTCACCCAGCCCATAGTTTTCGAGAACTTCGACTCCCTGGTGTTCCGCTACCGCAATCCCAAGCAGAAGGAATTCACCGGAGAATACACCGTGGAAAAGGATACGGCAAATCTCCGACGTTTCACCATACGGCCCAAGGAAAAACTGCTTCCCGGCTATGAGTACACGCTGAAGATTCCCCACCATGCTTTCAGGGATATAGGCGGCTTCTACTCGGACAGCACCGAGACCAAGGTGTCCCTGCCGACCGACGAGAAGCTGAGCGTCCTGAAGGCAAACCTCACCGGCGTCAACCGCAAGATCATAGTTGACCTGCTTGACGAGAAGCGCAGCAATGTGCTTCGGAGCTATGTCCTCGAGAAGGACGGCGTGCTGGAATTCCCCTACCTGAAGGAAGGCAAGTATTCCCTCAGGATCACCGACGACGGCAACCGCAACTCCATAGTCGATACCGGATCCATCCTTGAGCACAGGCAGCCGGAGGCGGTGCTGTACTTCAATTTCGGAGAGCAGGAATATATCGAAATCCCCGCCGGAGCCGAGCTGGAACAGGAAATCAACGTAAAAGAACTGTTTGACCAATGAGAAAGTTGCTGACAATCACCCTGCTGCTCTGCTGCTGCCAGTTCCTCAGGGCTCAGGAGGACTCCCTGATGTTCACTCCCGAATATCTGGACACCGTCGTCATCAGCCGTGTCTCGACGATCAACGACTATTCCATGGTCGGCGTCAACTACGGCGTGACTTTCTCCACGATGTACTTCAACCCGGACAAAATGGGCACGGCTTTCCGCTTCAACCCCGTCTATTTCTCCGTGATGTACACCCACTATGAGAAGATGTTCAACTACATCCCCTACTTCGGCATCACTCTGGGATTTTCATACTCCCATTCGGGCTGCACGTTCAACGACAACCCGGAGACCGGGTATCCCCTGGGCTACATAGACGGAGCGACCAATGTGTCTTACCAGACGGTGGAAATGCCGGCCATGATGCACTTCCACGTGGACAGTGCTCCCACCAAGATAATGGCCAACCTGGGCGGATACGTGGGATACCGCTTGTCCGTGGAACGCAGCGGAATGTTCCTGGATGAAGAATACACCAACAAGTTCCGCGACTACGAATACCGCTTCGACTACGGTCTGATGGGCGGTGCCGGCATCGGCTTTATGATAGATCCCATTGAACTGCACCTCAATGTCCTGGCTCGCTGGAGTCTCCAGTCGCTCTATGAGCCCGACTACTTCAATGAGACCTTCCATCCCAACAATACGTATTACTACCGCTACGCCAACCCGATCGACATTTCGGTCACCCTGGGCGTCTATTTCCAGCTCACCAAGCGTACCGGCAAGACAAACAAGCAACTTAAGCAGCAGGCAAGGGAGATTGTATATGGAAAGGCTACAGACTAAGCAAGTACGCGTCGGCGACAGCCTTGTCATCGGCGGAGGCGCCCCTATAGTGGTGCAGACAATGTGCAACACCCACACTTCGGATGTGGAGGCTACTGTCGCCCAGTGCCTTGAGCTCGCCGCTGCCGGAGCGCAGATGGTGCGCGTCACGGTTCCGGGCATGCAGGATGTGCCCGCATTGCGGGAAATCCGAAGACGGCTCGATGCAGAAGGCTGCAGGGTGCCGCTCGTGGCCGACATCCACTTCTCTTCCGACACGGCTATTGCCTGTGCGGAGGTGGTTGAGAAGGTGCGTATCAATCCCGGCAACTTCCATCCCGACCACGATGTGGCAAGGCGCAAGTTCGCCGATTTCCTGGAGGTCTGCAAGGCCCACGGCACAGCCGTCCGGGTCGGTCTCAACCACGGCTCGCTTGGCAAGTACATAACGGAGCTTTATGGCAACACTCCCCATGCTATGGCAAAGGCCGCGATGGAGTGGCTGGATATGTGCGTGGATGCGTCTTTCTTCAATGTCGTGGTCTCGCTCAAGGCTTCAAACACCGTGGTGATGGTGCAGGCCTACCGCGAACTGGTGAAGCTGATGAAGGAGAGCGGCCACGTCTTCCCTCTTCACCTTGGGGTGACCGAGGCCGGCAACGGAGATTCCGGACGCATCAAATCCTGCGTTGGAATTGCTTCCCTGCTGCGTGATGGCATAGGAGACACTATAAGGGTGTCGCTCACGGAATCTCCTGTCAATGAGCTGCCTGTGGCATCCTACCTTGCCGATTACTTCAGCCCCGGCGGTGTGGCTGAGCACGATGCTATGCTTGACGCCGCCATCCAGTGGGGGCCGGCCCTGCTGGACCGGGAGATCGATGAAATACCCGCTTCCGCCGGCCTGGATCCCTATCTTGTCGATGAAATCATGCAGGCGTCCCGCAGGCGCTTCTACAGGCCTGAGTACATTGCCTGTCCGGGATGCGGCCGCACTATGTACCGTCTGGAGGAGACTTTCGAAGAGGTGAAGCGCCGGACTTCGCATCTCAAGGGTATGGTCATTGCGGTGATGGGATGCATCGTGAATGGTCCCGGGGAGATGGCGGATGCGGACTGGGGCTACGTCGGCGAGGGCGGCGGCCGTGTGTCGATCTATCATAAAGGCGAGCCTGTGCTCCGCCACATCCCCGACAGCGAAGCAATCGACCGCCTCCTTCAGCTCATCGCTGATTCCGATTCCGATTCTTAAGCTGATCCCAATTCCCTTTATTATTGAGACGTTTCGTCAGAGGGTAAGGGGGTCAGAGCCCTTTTTACCAAGATTTATGGGCTCTGACCCCCTTACCCTCTGACGAAACCACCTTTTACTGAATCTATGGGCTCTGCCCCCCTTACCATCTGTCGAAACCACGCTACTCAACGTAGAGGAGAAGGCCCTTGAGGTATTCGCCCTCGGGGTGGTAGATGCTGACGGGGTGGTCGCCGCCCTGGCAGAGGCGGTCGATGATGCGGACGCTGCGGCCGGTCTGGGCAGCAGCGCTGAACACCAGCTCGGCAAAAGCGATCTTGTCCACCACCTGCGAGCAGCTGAAAGTGAACACAAGGCCGCCCGGAGCGACTCTGGCGATGGCGGCGGCATTGAGCCGCTGGTAGGCACGGAGGGCGTTCTTCAGCACTCCCCTGTGCTTGGCGAATGCCGGCGGATCCACGATCATAAGGTCGTATTTGCCCTCCGGCGCGGCATTCAGGAAATCGATGGCGTCGCAGCAATGGCCTTCATGGCGATCCGAGAGGCCGGTCAGGGCCACGTTCCGTTCCACAAGCGACATGGCCTTTGCGGAAGAATCCACGCTTTCCACCGATTTGGCACCGCCGTCAAGGGCATAGACGCTGAATCCTCCCGTGTAGCAGAAAAGATTGAGCACGGTGCGTCCTGCGGCGTATTTTCCCACCAGTTCGCGATTGTCGCGCTGGTCCAGGAAGAAACCGGTCTTCTGGCCTTCCGCCCAGTTGACTTCGAAGCGGTGGCCGTTCTCGGAGACGGTCAGGGAATTGACGTTGAAACCGGGAGCGCGGTAGAGATATCCATCCACGAGATCCAGGCCGGCCTTGAAAGGAGCGGTGCCTGAACTCTTGTCGTAAACCGCTTTCAGGCTGTCGCCGAACACCTCCTGCAGCGCTTCGCAGATGCGGTTTTTCGCCCTGAACATACCTACGCTGTGGGCCTGAAGCACGCAGACGCCGTCATACCAGTCGATGATGAGCCCGGGCAGGCCGTCGCCTTCTCCGTGGACCAGCCGGAAGCAGTTGGTCCCGGGAGACGGCAGGCCTATGGCTTTCCTTGCATCCCTTGCACGGGCAATGGCGTCCCGCCAGAATGCCGGAGACTGCGGATCCCCGGAAAAACTGAGCACACGCACGGCTATGGAGCCGATCTGGTAGTGCCCCGATGCGAGATAGCGGCCTTCGCAATCGTGGACGGCCACAAGATCTCCTTCCTGAGGGCTCCCCTGTATCTGCGCTATCGCGCCGGAGAACACCCAGGGGTGATAACGCAACAGGGACTCATCCCTGCCCCTTTTCAGTATTATTTTGATCATTTGATTTCTTCTTTCTGCGTCTGCGTTTCTTGGGCTTGGGATTAGGATTCTCCTGGGCCTTCTCATGGGCTATCCTGTCCTGGACGGGAAGCTGTTCTTCCGGGCTCAGGGGATTCTTTTCGGTCTCGAGAAGCTTAAGGTACATTTCCCTGCACACCCATGCGTCTGTGGCTGCATAGTTGCATTGCGAGGGACTGAGCTGAGGGGCTTCCCAGTTGGAAAGCTGCTGGGCCTTGGATATGCGGCATCCGAGGATATTGGCTGCCAGCTTCTTGACGCTTTTGTCCCGTATGCCCCATTCCCACGCGATCTTCTGCAGGTCCACGAAGCCGGCGGCCTCGAAACCGTGGATGCGCTGCAGGCCGCGCACGTCGTCGAACGATGCCGCACCGACCTTTATGATGTTCTTGCTGGCCAGGATGCTGCAAAGTGATTTCCTCAGGCCAAGCATCTGCAGGCGGAAAAGGTAGGCTTTCTTGGGGCCTGAAAGCTGCAGCAGGGCAACACCGTTGTTGTGCTGGCCGGGAGAAAATACGGGCCGGCTTTCAGTGTCGAAGCCCAGCACTTTTTGCCGTTTCAGGTAGAATATGGCCCGCTCATAGTCGAGGCCGGGTTTATCGATTACTTTGATTTCTCCGGGAAAGACGCCAAGCGGCAACTTGTCGATCTCCCCTGCTTCTATGGCTATTTTAAACATTGTCATTTGGAATCAGCAGGAACGGCGTCTCCGCCCCTGCAGGCCGCGCCGACACAGTGTAGCTTTTCAGCTGCGGAAGTGCGATGCGGTGGGTGAAGATGCTTAATTCGCGAAGCTTTTCATAGCACGAAGCCATGGTCAGGTCGGATGAACCGGCAAGCAGGAACACGGGGTTGATGTATTTGCCGTAGAGCATGGACTCCTCCTTGTTGAAGTCCCGTATGTCCTGGAGGTTCTTCTGCAGGACTTTCATATCCAGGCTCCAGTCGTCCACGAGAATCGCATCCAGTGCTTCTGTGCGCCCGGACTCTATGTAGCTGTCCAGGAAACTGCCGATAAGGTTGCCTGCATTTTTGTCGATTGCAGATTCGAAGAACCTGGCGCCCACGATGCCGTGCTCCTTTGCCTTTGCTTCGAAGATGGAACGGTAGATTCCTTTGTCTACATATGATGAATCGCAGAGTATGCCGATGTTGAAATACTTTTTCTCCCCGGAGAACACGGCATCCATCATGAGGCCCTGGGGGGAAATGACGGGCACCTTGCAGGATGTCAGGGTGAACAGGGTGTCGATGTCGAACTTGCCATACTGAAGCAGCCATGGATCCGCAAGGATGATCATCTTGGCCTGGGTCTTGGCGCAGTTGCCTTCCAAGTCATAGACGCTCACGCTGCATTTGGAAGACAGTGCGGCAAGGGACATCCGCACCGATGCTTCGCGAAGAGCATCTCCGCCATTCTCCTCCACATATTTGCCATAGGGAGCGCAGGCGGCATCGCACAGAAGGGAGAATGTCTCGCCCGCAAAGTCGGCCAGGTCGTCTGCGCGGCGCATTCCGCGCACGTTGTCGAACATGTCGCAATCCTTGAAATAGCGGCCCAGCTGCCAGCATGAGGCTCCGGAGCCGATTATTGCCACATCTCCCCCGGAGGGCAGGCGGCTGAAGGATGCCAGCAGCCTGTTCTCCTGCAGGTCGGCATTTTCGGCGATTGACTTGACGTAATCTATGGTGTCCCGCCCGGATGGCTCCTGACGAAGGCAGGAAACGCTGACAAGCAACAAGACTGATATGACGGAGAACAATTTGCCCATAATGATTCTTTTTAAGATTACAAAAATACAAAAAATCCATATCTTTGCATACTTTGAATTGGATTTACTTATGGAACACCACCATCATCACCATCACGGCGGGGAAAAGATAACCGCCGATCTCAAGAAAATTTACATCTGTGCCATCATACTCAATGCCCTGTTCGTAGCTTTTGAAGCATGGATGGGTTTCCACACTGATTCCCTTTCTCTCGTGTCCGACGCAGGCCACAAACTGGTGGATGTGTTTTCACTCGGCCTCACACTGCTGGCCTTCGTGCTTTCCACCAGCCGTCCCGGCCGGAAATTCACCTTCGGCTTCCGCAAGCTCACCGTCATAATTTCGCTGCTCAATGCTGTGTTTGTGGTCGTGGTGGCCGGCTCCATAATCTTCGAAAGCATCGAGAAAATGCTGGACGCCGCTTCCCTTTCCCCGGACGGAGAGGCCATCAGCATCACGGCCGCTGTCGGAATAGTGGTGAACGCACTTTCCGTGACCCTGCTTTCGCATAAGCGCAAGCACGACGTCAACACCCGCGGCGCCTTCATCCACATGCTCACCGACTGCCTGCTGTCGATTGGCGTGGTGATAGCCGGTTTCGTGATCAAGGCCACCGGATTCGTGCTGCTCGACCCTATCGTGAGCCTGTGTATCGCCGGATTCATACTTGCCAACATTCTGGGTGTGCTCGTGGAGAGCTTCAAGATGAGCATAGACGCCGTGCCTGAATCCATAGACCCTGCAAAGATCGAGGATTCCATGCTGAAAGTGGAAGGCGTAGAGAAAGTCAACCGTCTCCATATCTGGCCTGTCAGCACTACTGAGACGGCTTTGACCGCCGAAGTGCTTGTCTCCCCCGGGACGGACCGCGACGCCGCAGCCGACGCCCTCAAGGCAAAAATAAAAGAGGGCGGAATCGATGATTCCACCCTCGAACTCAGGCAATCCTGCTGATCATTCCATCACGAGAATCTCTTTCGTGCCGTCGGTGTAGGTGAGCAACACCTTGAACGACTGAGATGTGCTCATGTCTATAATGCTGCCGCTCAATGCGCCGTCGGCGTTGATAATGTATTCCCCGTCTTCGGAGAAGAAAGGAAGCGGAATCATCGGCAGCTCAAAGATGGTCTTGCCGTCGTCGGCTCCGGGCACCAGGGTGTAGGTGCCGGAACTTGATTCGCTTGTGGAGAGGCAGATCTTGTCGCCCAGACGGACGTCGCTGCGTACGGTGCAGGAAACGTCGTAGATGTAGTAGTAATCGTTCGCTTTGACATATATGCTCTTGTTCATTGCACCCAGGGTTTCGACGAACTTGCCGTCATACGAAAGGTGGTCGAAGCGGAACCAGCCGTTGTATTGCTGGGATGAGGAATTCGTTATCAGGCCGGCGTTGAGCAGGGTTGTCTCTCCCTTGTGGAAGGCGGAATAAGAGGCGTCTGAGCGGTAGATGCCGTAGTATTCATGTCCCTTGTGGGTGCCTGCCTTCAGGTACAGGGGCGCAATGTTGTCTTCCGGATAATCGCTGTCGGCAACAACGTATCGCTCAGGTTCCGCAGCGGCCACAGGCGTGGGTGTGACGGACTTGTCCGGCTCGAGGTTGATTACGGCGTCGATATCGGAGTCGAAGATTTCTGCCTTATACTCGTCTATCTCTTCCTGCGTGTAGCCATATTCCAGAAGATAGGAAAGGTCATCATAATAATATGGAGCAAAGTTGTCTACGGCAAAATAGGCGTTGCAGTCACCGCCCCATCCCCAGTTCACGTACAGCTTGTCGTCCTTGTCGTATCCGCATACGATGAACTGATGTCCGCCTCCGGCACTTGACCCGCCATAGATGACCGGGAGATCCTTGTCGATCTGGGCCTTTATGAGCGACACCCATTCGGCGTCGGAATAGTTGTCTTTGTAGACAATCGTGCTCTTCTTGTAATACATATACTTGTTCATCCCGGACACGAGGTCGCTGGTGAAGGCGGCTGTTCCAATGTTATAGCTGTACATTGATTTGAACATGATTCCGCAGTCGTACATGAGCCATGCCACCTGCCTCTCCCCTTCCGTCGGATTCTTTGTGCTCGAGTATATGTCGGTCTTCGGCATTATGCTCCATTTGTACTCATGGCCGAGTTCGTGGCCGCGAATGGGAATGTCAATGGAATTATAATCATCCACCGTGAATTCCATAGAATAGTCCGGCAGGGTCCCGTGGCCGCAGGGAGGCCATTCGTGGAAACGCATCACCATTGCAGCGGCGGTGGCCACGCAACCGGTCACGGCCCTTTCTTTTTCATATTTTGAGATGAACGGACAGTACCAGTTGTAGGGGTTCTCCTGGCTCCAGGTGGGAACGTCCAGAAGTTTTCCTCCCTCTTCTCCGGCGCGAAGAGGCGAATCCTTGCGGGACCACTCTCCGGCTACGGCACCTGTCTGGCGCAGGGGCAGGCTGCGGACAGTACCGACGGTCTTGCTCACCCTGCCGAGCCAGTAGAGCATATTCTCGGGAATGCGGTCGGCATCGATGTGGCCCGTGGCGGAATAACCCAGCACCGGCACGAGGCAGTCGTCTCCGGCTATGATTGCGAAACCGCCGCCTTCATTGTTGAAAATATAGTACGCAGGAGCGTCTGCCGACTGTGTGGACATCGTGGCGCGGGCATTGAAGACCTGCCTGGTCCTGGCCACGCTTGTGCCGAGCACGTCTGCGGCTTTCCTTGCAGCCCTGTTGCGGTCGACGGGAGCGGCGAGGCAGAGAGCACCGGCCAGCAGGGATAACACTAATATGCTGAATGATCTTTTCATAAGGCGTCTTCGTATAAAATGTAGCCACGTTCTCCTGCGCTGTCCTGCAGCCAGATCTTGTTGGATTCCCTCTTCACAAGGACCGCATTGGCAGTGGCGTCGTCCACGCCGGTCTCACCTATCGATGCGATGGTCAGCTGGCAGGAATCGCCGACATTCAGCCCGGAAGGATAAGTCACGAAAAGCGCAAATCCCTTTTCCAGATTCTGGATACGGAATTCGTTGGCGTTCGCAAGGAAATGGAGGGCATACTGGTCGACTCCCTTTTCATAAGCCCGCACTGCTACGGGGTTGCCGGAAGAAAGGTCGTAGATGCCGAACACGTCGTGCGTCAGAAAGCCGGATACGGCAGGAATGTATTCTATAGGATTGAGGCGCTTGACCTTTGCCCTTTCGGCGACAAGGCCGGTGTTGGCGGTCGTCTTTTCCATCTGAGAGCCATTGGAATCCTTGACCACGACCGTGAAGCCGCCTCCGAGCGTGCCGGCAGGCACCACGAAGTTGAATGTGGTCGGATCGGAGCCCAGGGCAACGCCTTCCCCGCAGTCGAGCGTAAGCTTTCTGTGCTCATCATCGGTGGCGGCCGTCATCACAAGAGCCGGCGCTTCCGTCCAGGACATATCCACGGTGCCTGTGCCCCAAAGGGCTTCGTTTGCTGCAGTGGTGATTTCGACGGAAGTAATAGTGGCGCTTCCGGTGAGCTTGAGCGACAGTATGCCGCAGAGGTTCTTGAATGAGAGTTTTTCAGTGGAGCTGACGGCAACCATGGGGTTCACGCCGTCGGCGAATCCGTCGGCCGCAAAGGCCTGCACGGCGGGAAGTGCGAGAGAAACGGCGCCTTGACCGAAGGATGCCATTTCATCTGCGGGATACAATGCATACCAGGGCGCAGCGCCCACGGCATTGCCGGTGAATTTCGCCTCACCTTTTCCGGCATCTTCAGAATTGATGGTATAAGTCTCGCCTCCGGGGCAGCTGCCGCTGAAAACCGTAATCTTGTCGGATGCGCTCCACAGGACCTTTGTCCCGTTCAGGCTGGTCTTTGTGTGGGCTCCGGATTCCTGTGATGCGGTGAACGTCATCTGGGGGACGTCCCTGCCTTGTTCTTTCGGAGCGCAGGAAAACAGCAGCAATGAAAATGCCGTAAATGCGCTCAGGGGATAAAATCTGGACATTAGTTTATGTTGGTTCAAAAAGTCCTGCAAGTTAGTCATTTTTTCTCTTTTTTCCGTATATTTGTCCTCATTAGACACGCATTTATGAAGAAGTTATTGATTTTCATTGCGCTCGGCATCAGCGCCCTGACGGTCTCCGCTCAGCCCCGGATCGCCCCCAAGATGCCTGACTACCAGTTCACTACTGTAAAGGCAAACCCCATCACCCCCGTCAAGAATCAGTTCCGCAGCGGCACCTGCTGGGCTTATTCCGCAATCGGTTTTTTCGAGTCCGAAGCTATCCGCCTCGGCAAGATTACCGATTCCCTCAAGTATCCCGACTTCTCGGAATTCTACGTGGTCAGCAATTCTTATTATGAGAGGGGCATCAAGTATGTGCGCCTGGACGGCAACCTCACCTTCGGCGCCGGCTCCGAAGCCGACGACGTGCTCGACATCATCCGCGACTACGGCATCGTGCCCCAGTCGGAGATGACGGGTATGAATTATGGCACTGAACTGCCTGTGCAGGCGGAACTTGACGCCGTGCTCGAAGCTTTCGTGAAGGTCATTGCCAAGAACCCCAACAAGACCCTCAGCACTGCCTGGACACGCGCATACAAGGCCATCATCGACGAGTATCTCGGCAAATGCCCTGAGTCCTTCGTGGTGGACGGAAAGGAATTCACTCCGAAGAGCTATCGCGATGCCCTGAAGATCAATCCTGCAGACTACGTTACCCTGACTAGTTATACCCATCATCCGTTCTACACCAAGTTCGCCATCGAGGTGTGCGACAACTGGCGCGGCGACCTTGCCTGGAACGTCCCCATCGATGAGCTGATGACCGTGCTGGACAACGCCATCAACAACGGCTACACCGCCGCATGGGGTGCAGACGTCAGCCATCCCGGCTTCACCAGGAACGGCCTCGCCATCAACCTCGACACCAAGGCTCCCGTGAGCTCCGGATCCGACCAGGAGCACTGGGTCGGCAAGGAAGAGGGCAAGCCCGCCCCTGTCATCGTGAAGGAGATCGAACCCACCCAGGAGAGCCGCCAGATTGATTTCGACAACAAGACCGTCACCGACGACCACGGCATGCAGATCTACGGCATAGCCAAAGATCAGGACGGCAAGAAATACTTCATGGTCAAGAACTCCTGGGGCGAGTCCGGCAAATACAAAGGTATCTGGTATGCCACCGAGTCCTTCGTCAAAGGCCAGACCCTCGACATAATGGTCCACAAGGACGCCATTCCCAGGGAGATCAAGGCCAAGCTCGGAATCAAATAGTCCCTGATTGATGAAGAAATTCATTCCCGACTGCATAACCTCGATGAATCTCTGCCTCGGAGTCATCGGGGTTGTGTTTGCTTTCAAGGGCCGTCCCGACATCGCGTTCATCCTGATGCTCGGCGCCGGCCTTGCAGATTTCCTGGACGGTTTCTCGGCACGCCTCCTCGGTGCGTATTCCGATCTCGGGAAGGAGCTGGACTCCCTCTCCGATCTGGTGTCCTTCGGGGTGCTCCCTGCCGTCATGCTCTACAATCTTTCCCGCACCTGCATGTTCGGCGAAAGCTGGGTGGCCTGGGTACCGCTCATACTTCTGAGCCTTGGCAGCGGCCTGCGCCTTGCCAAGTTCAACACCGATTCCAGGCAGATTTCCGGTTTCCTGGGGCTTCCGACTCCGGCATCCGCACTGCTCGCCGGCTCGCTCTGCTATTTCGTGGCCGCGGCTCCCGGCAGTTTCCTTGCCGAATGGTGTGCCGGTCCCGTGTTCATCCCCGTCCTTTCGCTTTGCCTTGCCGCCCTCATGGTCAGCGAAGTGCCCATGTTCTCGCTGAAGATCCACAGGGATGATCCTAAAATCCTGAAAAACAAAAGGATGGTCTTTGCAATCACGGTGATTGCGGCCATCCTTGTGTGTGTGTGCTTCAGGCTGGACTGGTCAGCTGCCGTGCTGATGAGCCTCTGCGCCTATGTGGTGAAAAACCTGATTTACGCTATTGCGGGGATTTAGTATACTGCTCCGCCATCTTCTTCATTTTCTCCATACGCTTTTCCGTCTTCGGATGGTCGGCGAACATGTGGGCGATAATCGAATTGTCACTGCCCTGTGATAGCGACATGAGCTTTTGCAGGGCATTGTACATACTGTAGGGGCTCTTGCCGCGCTCCACAGCAAATGCACATCCGTGCTCGTCGGCCTTGTATTCCTGGGCCTGGGAGAACTGGGCGCTGATCAGGGCCTCGCCCACGTCGCCGAGCAGGTAGGAAGCCATAGCGCCGTAGTTGCCGGCGGATGCCACCACATCACGGGCTGCGGAAGCGAGGTAGGCGTTCTTGATCGCACGCTTTGTGTCCTGATGGCGTACGTGGCCGATTTCGTGACCTATGATTGCTGTCAGTTCTTCGTCGTCCATGACGTCCATAAGGCCGGAATAGACGCGGATGGAGCCGTCGCCGCAGGCGAAGGCGTTGATGTCGGAAGTCTTGTAGACTTTGTAGTTGATGGGAATGCCGTCGATCTCGTTGATTCCGGACATGACTCTGGCAAGGCGCTTGGCATATGCGCCGTTGTCGATCACGTTCTGCTGGTCAAGCGATACGATGGTCTGGCGGCTGAGGGCAGCGATCTGTTCATCGTTGATGCTTGCGGCGGTCATGACCTTGCCGGCGGCATTGGCCAGGCCTTCGGCATTCCAGTTGACGCTCGAAAGGACCGAGCAGCTGCACAACGACATGGCGGTGGCAGCGATAATGAGCAGTTTCTTCATATTGGATATCATATACAGTTTATCATTTCACGGGCAACGGCAAGGGAGGCTCCCCTGCCGCCGAGGGTTTCACGGATTTGCGCGTAATCTTTAATCATCGCCTCCCTGTAGTCAGAATCGTCCAGAAGCCTCCGGAGTTCAGTCTCCACGGCATCCGGGGTGAAGCCGTCCTGGATCAGTTCCCGGAACGCCTCCCGGCCAAGGCAGAGATTCCCGAGCGAAATGTACTTCACATGGTCCAGCACGCGGAAAACCTTTCTGGCGATGAAGTAGGTTGTCTTGCCGGCGCTCCAGCAGACAAGCTGTGGCGTGCCGATGAGGGCCGCCTCCAGCGATGCCGTGCCGGAGTTGATCACGGCCGCGTCGGCAAACTTCACTATGTCGTAGGTGCGGTCGAAAAGCAGCTCAACATTGCTCCTCCCGCCGATATACTCTTCATAATCCCCGGGGCTTCGCGACGGAGCGCCGGCCACCAGCACTTTCATCCCTATCCTGTCGGCCACTTCCATGCACACGGGCATGGTCCTGGATATCTCCGCTTTGCGGGATCCGGGCAGAACGGCGATGTAGCGGTCTTCGCAGGGCCTGGTGAACTGATGCCCGTCTATGGCGTCCACAAGGGGGTTGCCTTTGTAGATAAATGGCACTCCGTGTTTCTGGAAATAAGGCACTTCGAAGGGAAAGACTATGAAGAGGCGGTCCACCCATGCCTTGAGTTTCCGGTTGCGGCCGGCTCTGGATGCCCAGGTCTTGGGCGCGATATAGTAGAACACCCGGATCCCGTGCCTGTGGCAGTATTCCGCAACCCTGAGGTTGAATCCCGGATAGTCGATGGGGATCACTACATCCGGCTTCCACTCTGCAATGTCTCTCTTGCAGAGGCGGAGCTTGCCAAGTATTGAAAAACCCTTGCGGAGCACATCCGTGACACCCATCACGGCACCGTCGCGGTAGTGGACCACGGGGGCCTGCCCGCCGCAGGCAGCGGCCATCAGGTCCCCTCCCCAATAGCGGAAGCAGGCATCAGGATCCGCGGCCTGCAATCCCTTGATAAGATTGCTGCCGTGCAGGTCTCCGGAAGCCTCTCCTGCTATCAGATAATATCGCATAGGCGTTTCAGTTCCGCATTGTCGGTGTGGTCGATATTCAGAGGGGTCACGACTATGTAGCCCTGTTCCATAAGCACATGGTCAGCCAGCTCGCCCTTGCCCTTTTCGTCATCCACGAAATCGCCGGCCATGACGACCAGTTCTTCGTCGGGATGTTTGTTCTCGACATACTCGACATCGCTCCTGGAGGGCGCATGGCCGCGTTCGAAAAGGAATTCGGGACCATAGGGCAGGTATTCGTGCTCCCAGTGCGCCATGCCCATGCGGGTGGCGCGGACTCCGATTATCTGCGATGCCGGAATTGCCGGGAAATTGATGTTGTAGATGCTTCCCGGGCGGGGATTGAAGTTACTGATGAGCTTGGTGAGTATCCCGGGAAGGAGTTGCTCGATTGCGGAGAAATCGGCGTCGGAGCGGAAGTCGTCCAGACTCACGGCTATTGCGGGAATGCCGTTCAGGGCCGCTTCCATGGCAGCACCGACTGTGCCGGAATACAGTGCCGCAGTGGCTGCGTTGCTTCCGTGGTTTATTCCGCTCAGCACCAGATCCGGCTTCTCAGGATACATCACATTGTCCAGACCGAATTTGACGCAGCTCGAAGGAGTGCCGTCCAGATACCACCAGTCTTCTCCGGGAAGAGTGTAAACCTTCCTTGCGGCAATAGGCTTGTAGCCCATGGACACGGCCATGGACATGCCGCTCTGGACAGTTTTGGGCGCGACAACAAGTATTTGTCCGAACTGACGGGCAACGCGTGCCAGAGCTTCGATGCCCCTGGATTCGTAGCCGTCGTCGTTTGTGATCAGAATCCTCATCTTTTTTCTGCAAATATAATTGAAATTACGTAAATTTTTGATAAATTTGCGCCGCCTTTTAAGGAATTATTATTGTTTAACTTTTATAAAGACAAAAATGGTAAAACTTGGTATTAACGGATTCGGCCGCATCGGCCGTATGGTTTTCCGTGCAGCAGTTGAGAATTTCCCCAATGACATCGAGATCGTGGGTATCAACGATCTTCTCGAGCCTGACTATCTCGCCTACATGCTCAAGTACGATTCAGTACACGGCGCATTCCAGGGTGATATCGCAGTCGAGGGCAACTATCTGATCGTGGGCGGCAAGAAGATTCGTCTGACCGCCGAAATGGATCCCGCCAACCTTAAGTGGGACGAGGTCGGAGCTGAGGTCGTTGTGGAGTCCACCGGTCTTTTCCTGACCGATGAGAAGGCTCGCAAGCACATCGAGGCCGGTGCCAAGAAGGTGATCATGTCCGCTCCTTCCAAGGATGCGACCCCCATGTTCGTCTATGGTGTCAACCATGAGACCTACGCTGGCCAGGACATCATCTCCAACGCTTCCTGCACCACCAACTGCCTTGCCCCCCTCACCAAGGTGCTCAACGACAAGTTCGGCGTTGTCCGTGGCCTCATGACCACCGTCCACGCTGCTACCGCAACCCAGAAGACCGTTGACGGTCCTTCCAAGAAGGACTGGAGAGGCGGCCGCGGCATCCTCGAGAACATCATCCCCAGCTCCACCGGCGCTGCCAAGGCTGTCGGCAAGGTTCTCCCCGAGCTAAACGGTAAACTCACCGGCATGAGCCTCCGCGTCCCCACTTCCGACGTCAGCTTCGTCGACCTCACCGTCGAGCTCGCAAAGCCCGCTTCCTATGAGGAGATCTGCGCTGCCATGAAGGCCGCCTCCGAAGGAGAACTCAAGGGTGTCCTCGGCTACACCTCCGACGCCGTCGTCGCTACCGACTTCCGCAACGATCCCCGCACTTCCATCTTCGATGAGAAGGCCGGTATCCAGCTCGATCCCACTTTCGTGAAGGTCTGCGCCTGGTACGACAACGAATGGGGCTACAGCAACAAGGTCCTCGAAATGGCAAAGGTTATCACGAAGTAATCCTCTACCATTTGTTTTATCGGGCGGGAATCAGCGATGATCCCCGCCCCTTTTTTATGTAAAAAAAGATTTACACTTTAAAAAAGACTGTCCGGATTCTTTAGGAAGTGGCCGCATCCTTTAAAAATCGTATAAAAAGATTGCTGTTTTTTTCGGTTCCTTGGACTTCATGTTTTTGCAGTCCATATTTGCAGCATGAAAAACCTGAAGTTCATAGGGCTGTGCAGCACCCTTGCCATTGCTGCGGCTGCCTGTGGCACCCACAAAAAAATTGAGCAGATAAGAGCCGGCGAAATGCAGGCACGTCTTGCTCTCCCGTCTGATTCCAGCCTGCCTACACGCGAAATCAAGATTCCGGAGAAGACCCGCGACACTCTCCAGATCGTGGACTTCGAAGGACATGAGATGCTGATAATGAACGCCATCCGGGATGAGGACGGAGAAATGGTCGCAACGGAGCGCCTGGAGGCGGCTGTCGTGACTGCCCGCTTTCGTAACGTGGCCGAGCGGCGGGGCCGGGTGGACCTGGAGTTCCAGGTCATTGTGCCCAGGGACATGCAGGACAGCCGCTGGCAGCTGCGCCTTGACCCGGATATGTATATACTCGGCGATTCGCTTCGTCTGGATCCAGTGATCATCACCGGACGCGACTACCGCAAGGCCCAGCTGAGGGGCTACGAACAATACCGGCGCTTCCTCAATTCAATCATAACCGACACCACCCGTTTCATCAACCTCGGAGCCCTTGAAATATTCCTCGAGCGCAATATCCCCGAGGTGTATGCATTTCGTAACGACACCACCTACGTTTCTGACGAGCAGTTTGCGTCGGCCTACGGCGTGACGGAACGACAGGCAGTAGAGCATTACACGTGGCAGCTTTGGAAACGCTGGAACAGGCGCCGCGCCGGCCGGAAGGAACTGATGTACCACCGTTTCGTCAAGGCGCCTATCATCACCGAAGGAATAAGGCTCGACACCGTGCTGCAGAATGCGGACGGCGACTTCATCTACAACTATGTCCAGACGATCAACACTCGTCCCAAGCTTCGACGGGTTGAAATCGTGCTCTCAGGCGATATCAAAGAGCAGGGCAGGCGCATTTATACCATTCCCCGCAGCGAGCCGCTGACATTCTACATATCTTCGATTTCCGGCCTTGCCGACGGAAGCGAACGCTATCTCAAGAAAATTATCGAGAGGAAGGTGGAAGCGAACACGGCATGCTACATAGAATTCCCGCAGGGCAAGGCGAACATCGATCCCTTGCTGGGCAACAATCCGGGCGAAATCGGCCGCATAAAAGGCAATTTCCGCGAGCTGCTGGTCAACGAAACATTCGAGCTCGATTCCATCTGCGTCGAAGCCTTTGCGTCGCCTGAGGGCCAGAAAAAGAGTAACGAAGCCCTGTCGGAGAGGCGCGCAAAGGCGGCGTCCGAATATTTTGCCCGATATGCGTCACATTTGAGAGACTCCCTCTCCAGGGAAGCCGGAGTGGTACTCTCCCTTGGAGACGAGGCGGTGGAAATTCAGAAACCAACCGAGATTTCATTCAAGAGCCGCAGCGGCGGGGAGAACTGGCAGATGCTCGATTTCCTTGTGGAGAGCGATGAGGGATTGAAAGATGCTGCGAAGAAAGAATACGCCCGCATAGCCGGTCTCAACCTCGACCCCGACCTGCGGGAAAAGCAGCTTTCCCGCACTCCCCACTACCGCTACCTGCGTGAAAAGCTATATCCCCGCCTGAGAATTGTCAAATTCAATTTCTACCTGCACCGCAAGGGCATGGTCAAGGACACCATCCACACCACGGAACTGGATACTGTCTATATGCGTGGCGTACAGTGCCTTCGCGACCACGATTATGAGGAAGCCCTGAAGCTTCTGCAGCCCTACAAAGACTTCAACACGGCAGTCGCCTATGTGGCCCTCGACCGCAACTCGTCCGCCATGGAGATACTCCGCGGACTCGAGACCACGGGAGCTGTCAACTACCTTCTGGCTATCCTGTACTCCCGCGAGGGCGACGAAAAGAATGCCGTGCAATGCTATATCCACGCCTGTGCCCAGGAGCCTTCCTACGTCCACCGAGGCAATCTCGATCCGGAAATCAGCGCCCTGATACGCAAATACGATTTGAATAAGGAACAATGACGGATAATCGCAAGTATTTCGTATCTTTGCACCCGTTATGAAAGATATTCGATTCGTCACTCCCGATGAGGCCGTGAGCCACATCCCGTCCCACTGCCATATCCACCTCAGCAGCGTTGCAAGTGTTCCCCACTGTCTTATCCAGGCCCTCGTCAGGAGGGCTGACGCAGGGGACGTGACGGACCTGCACTTCCACCATTTCCACACCGAGGGCCCGGCTCCATACAGCGAGCCCAAGTATGAGGGCATTTTCTTCGAGCAGGGCTTCTTCGTGGGCCCCAACGTGCGTGCCAACGTCAATGCGGGCTATGCCGACTACACGCCCGTGCATCTGGGCGAGACTCCCCGCCTCTACAAGAGCGGAGCTATCAAGCTGGGGGCCGCCCTGGTGAATGTCTCCCTGCCCGACGCCGAAGGGCGCGTGTCGCTCGGCACTTCCGTGGACTGCTCCGTTGCGGCCATCCAGACTGCCGACCTTGTCATAGGCGTGGTCAATCCCAACGTACCTTTCGCCTACGGCGACCTGATACCGCTTGAGTCTTTCGATTATCTGGTGCAGGACGACGCCCCGCTGGTGACAGCGAACTTTGCCGAACCGACTCCCACCGAGATGCAGATAGGCCGTAACTGCGCCGCCCTCGTGGAAGACGGAGACTGCCTCCAGATGGGCATCGGAGCGCTTCCCAACGCCCTAGCTTCCCAGCTTGGCGGCCACAAGAACCTTGGTCTCCACACGGAAATGTTCGCCGACGGCCTGCTGCGCCTTATAAAGAAGGGCGTAATCAACGGCTCCTGCAAGCAGATCGACAACGGCAAGGTCGTCGCCTCCTTCCTGCTCGGCTCCCAGGAGGTCTATTCATTCATAGACCACAACCCCGACGTGCTGATGCGTGACATCACCTACACCAACGATCCCTGGGTGATCTCCCGCAACCACAAGATGAAGGCCATCAACAGCGCCACTGAAGTGGACCTGACCGGCCAGATCAGCGCCGACAGCATAGGTATGCGCATCTTCAGCGGCACCGGCGGGCAGGTGGAGTTCGTCCGCGGCGCATCGATGTCTGAAGGTGGCAAGAGCATCACCGCATTCGCCTCCCGCACCAACAAGGGCAAAAACAAGATAGTCAGCACGATCAACCCCGGAGGCGGCATTGTGACTCCGCGCGCAGACGCCCACTGGATCGTCACGGAATACGGCGCGGTGGACCTCTACGGCCGCAGCCTCCAGGAGCGTGCCAGGCTGCTGATCAGCATCGCGCATCCGGACGACCGCGAAATGCTGGAGCGCGAAGCATTCGAGCGCTTCGGCCCGCACTTCCTGAAAGTGGTGTAGCGATCAGCTAGTAGATATAGATTTTCTGGCCGATGGAAAGTCGGTCGGAACGCAGGTGGTTCCAGTTCATCAACTGCTTTACACTCACGTGGTAGCGGCGCGCTATATGGCTGAGTGTATCCCCGCTCCTGACGGTGTGGCATACCCTGGCGCCGGCTGACTTCCCTTCCGAAATATCCTTGATCACCTGTTCCGAAAGGTATTTGGCGGCATTGTGGAGATATAGTGAATCCTGGTCGGCTGCCAGCCAGGCAGCACTGTAGTCATAGGGAATCGTGACGGGGCATTTGCCCCCTGCACCGGGGACTATGTCGTTGTAGTATTCTGGATTGAGGTATTGCAGTTCCTCCAGCGGCACGCCAACCACTTCCTGGATCTGCCGGAAATGGAGGTTGCGGTGCACTTCAAATGTGTCTGTCTGCCCTGGCAGCCCCACTTCGTCCGGCGTCAGGCCATAGTCGCCGCTCCATGCAAAGGCATACATGACGCCCACAAAGGCAGGCATATAGCCCCTGGTCTCTCTTGGAAGATAGGGATAGACCGACCAGAAATCCCGCTTGCCCCCGGCCCTGCGTATTGCCTTGTTGACGTTTCCTGCGCCGCAGTTGTAGGCGCTGACGGCAAGCGGCCAGTCGCCAAGCATAGAGTACAGGCTCTTGAGATAGCGAGCTGCCGCTTCCGTAGATTTCTCAACATCCATCCGTTCATCTACGAAGGAATCGATCCTGAGGTCGTAGGCGCGTGCCGTCCTGTACATAAACTGCCATATGCCCTTGGCCCCGGCCCGGGAGGTTGCAGTCGGCTTGAGCATAGACTCGACCACGGCAAGGTATTTCAATTCCAGCGGCAGTCCGTGCTTGCGGAAGACTTCCTCGAAAATGGGGAAATAGTAAGTGCTGAGTCCCATTGCCTGGCGCATCGCTTTGCCCCGCTTCTCGGCATAATGGACCATATAGTTCTTGGTCACTTCGTTGAAAGGCAGGGTGAAATAGGGATTCATGGAGGCCAGACGCGACATCATCTCCTTGTCGCTGACCGATGAGGTGAGGCGCACCGTGTCAAGGTCGAAGACAGGATTGTCGCCGTCCCGGTTGAAATTGCTTTTGTACCAGATAGTCAGCAGGCTGTCGGTCACTTCCGGAGTGTAGTCCATTGGGCGCGCTGCGGAAGCTGGGACATCGTTTCCCTCTTCCAGCGCCTCGGCAATATCGGGAGTGGCTGTCACAGCGGCCCTGAGGCTGTCCACAAGCGCTTTAAGTGAATCCACCTGACGCCGCAGCGCGGCATTCTCCCTGTCCTTCTGTTTCCCGTCCCGCTGAGGCCGGTTCTGTGCCGGGGCTGCGCCAGGCACAAGCATCAGCATCATCAGGACAAGGGACAGGAAGCGTTTCATTTGTCAGAACTTGAATCCCACACTGACTCCGAATGCAGGCGAAGGGTTGAAGGCAAGCTGGGTCTCGGGCATGATGACTGCGGGGCGTACGTCCATAGCCATATCGTCCGCTATTTCAAAGTCATGCATATACGAAAACACATTGGCGTCAATGACCTGAAGCAGGTACACAAGCCCGATGGCAAGGATGGAATAGTCCCTGTAACGTCGGAAGACATCCCTGTAGTAGAGGGCCTGCTCCGAAGTGATGGGGCCGGTGTATGGCACTTCCTTGTTGGTCGCCTCCTTGTAGATTCGGCGGTAGCGCTGGTAATTGATGTTGTTGGTGTCGTAGAAATAGTAAGCGGTGGCAAGGCCGCCTATATATATTGGAATCTTCCAGAATTCACCGTTGTAGGCCTGGCCCAGCCCGGGCAACAGCGCAGAGTAGAGGGTGGCCCGGCCCGGAAGAGGATATTTATCTGATTTATAGCTGATCACACCATCCAGAAGGGTGCCCCAGTAGGCCACTCCGGCCCCGATGAAACAGTACTTTGCTATATCGTGCTTGCCCTGTGTGTTGAAGTAGATGCCGGCTCCGAGAGGGGCGAATATGCCGGTGTACACGATGGGGAGCTTCCAGTACTGCTTGTTGTAAATCTGCTCCCCGCCTATCACCAGCGCCGAACCGGCGAACATCGTGCCTATCTTGATTTCCTGCTTGTGCCCGAGCCCGGCAAAGTATTCCTTGAACGAGAAAAGCACGTCCACGGAATCCTTGGGGCTTGCCTTGTCGTCGTTGTATTGCTGCTGGAACGCCTCCGAACGGAATTGTGCGGAGGCCCCCAGGGCTGCAAAGAGCAGGATGATGGTGATAACTGTCCTCTTCATCAGATGCCGGCTTCTTCAAGGGCTCGTAGGAATGCGTCGACTTCGTTGTCGGAAGCGAAGCGTATGGTCATCGAGCCCTTGCCGGAAGCATTTCTTTTCAGGGATATGTCCTGTGCAAAAAATTTGCCGACCCGGGACAGGAGGCGGTTATAGTGCTCCGGAAGGGGCTCTTCCGGCTTTTTGACAGGTACTTTCGGCACTTCTCCGGACTTGCACCTGCGCACCAGGTCTTCAAGCTCGCGGACGGAAAGCCTCTGGGTGATGACCATATCGCACAGGCGTACCTGCAGCACTGGATCTTCTATTCCGAGGAGAGCCTTTGCGTGACCTGGAGAAATCAGGCCGACTTTCAGGTCGTGCTGCACTTTAACGGGGAGCTTCAGCAGGCGCAGGGCGTTGGTCACCGTGGCGCGCTTCTTCCCCACCCTGTCGGCCATCTGCTCCTGGGTCAGGGAACACTCGTCGATGAGGCGCTGGAAACTCAGGGCTACTTCGATGGGATCGAGATCCTGGCGCTGGATGTTTTCTACTATGGCCATCTCGAGCATACCCTGGTCGGATGCTTCACGCACGTAGGCTGGGATCATGGTCATGCCGGCCAGGCGGCAGGCCCTGAAACGGCGCTCGCCGCTGATAATCTGGTAGTTGCCGGATGCGATGCGGCGCACGGTGATGGGCTGGATAAGGCCTAGTGCACGGATGGACGCCGCAAGTTCATCCAGGGCATCCGGGTCGAAATTGGACCGGGGCTGGAAAGGATTGGCCTCGATCAGGTCCATTGGAATGCGGAGTATGTCGGCCTCGGAAACGGGGCGCGCGCCTGCAATCTCTTTATTGATGTAACCTACAGGCTTGCGGAACTGGTCCGCTGTGGGTACGGAACCCATCAGGGCTTCGAGTCCCCTGCCCAGGCCTCTTTGTTTGTTGCTCATACTTCTTTTGCTTTGTCGCCGTTGCGCTCGAGCAGCTCGGACGCAAGGTTCAGATAGTTGGAGGAGCCGGTGCAGGAAATCTCATAAAGCAGCACGGGCTTTCCGTGGGAAGGCGCCTCGCTGAGACGTATGTTGCGCTGTATCACGGTTTTGAACACGAGGTCCTTGAAGTGCTCGCGAAGCTCGGCAAGCACCTGCTGGTGGACTTTTGTGCGGCCGTCGAACATGGTCACGACGAAACCTTCGATGGTGAGCGCGGGATTGAGTCCGTTCTGGATGATGCGTATGGTCTGCAGCAGCTTGCCGAGACCTTCGAGGGCGAAAAACTCGGGCTGCACCGGGATGATGACGGAATCGGCGGCGGTCAGGGTGTTCACGGTGATGATGCCGAGCGAGGGGGAACAATCGATGATGATGTAGTCATAGGCGTCCCGGATCGGGGCTATGGCCTTGCGAAGCTTGGATTCGCGGTCCTCCTCGTTGATCATTTCTATTTCGATACCCACCAGGTTGATGTGGGACGGTATCATATGAAGTCCGGCCATCTCCGTCTGGATCAGTGCGTCCTCGACGGAAATGCTGCCTTCCATAAGCTCGTACAGGCTTCTGTGCCGGTCATCGTCCGGGGAAAAATTCAGTCCGGAGGTGGTGTTGGCCTGGGGGTCGGCGTCGATGATCAGCACTTTCTTCTCCAAAGCGGCAAGGGATGCGGCGAGGTTGATGGCCGTGGTGGTCTTGCCTACGCCTCCCTTCTGGTTCGCTATAGCTATTACTTTACCCATAATATGCAAAAATACGAAATAATTCTTACTTTTGCACTATGGACGAAATTAAAACTGAGTGGTTCTTCATTGTCAACCCGCGTGCCGGTTCCGGCAAAACCATGTCGCTCTGGGTTCCCGCCGAGCAAAAACTTCAAAAACTCGGTATTTCTTTCGTGACTGCCATGACCGACCACAAGCGTCACGCCACCGAACTGGCGATGGAGGCGGCCGGGCAGGGGTACAGGCGTATTATCGCCGTGGGCGGTGACGGTTCCCTGCACGAGACCCTGTCGGGAATCGCCCGCTACTGCGATGAAAACGGCACCGACCCTTCGGAATTCACCCTCGGGGTGATGCCCATCGGCTCCGGCAACGACTGGATCAAATCCCTCGGGCTTCCCAACGACCTCGACTATATGATTTCGCTGGTGGAAAATGGTTCCACCGGTCCAATGGACCTCGTGCGGGTGCTAAGTTCCGGCGGCAAGGTGTCGTATATGGCCAATGTGGGCGGCACCGGCTTCGACTCCCACGTATGCAGCCGAGTCAACCTTCAGAAAGAAAGCGGAAAGAGGGGCAAGCTGATTTATCTTGACGGCCTTCGCTACACGATCACCCATCTCTCCCCCATCAACCTGAAAGTCGTGGCTGACGACCAGCCGGTTTTCGAAGGCGCCTGCTACTCCGTCGCCCTTGGCAACGGCCGCTACAGCGGCTCCGGAATGAGGCAGGTTCCCAAGGCCGAAATAGACGATGGAATACTTGATTACATGATTGTACCTAAAGTAAAACTCAAGACAATTGTGAAAGAGATTCCACGGCTCTTCAATGGTAGCATCGGCGAGTCCGGAGCAGTCATTTCAGGCAAATGCCGGAGCCTTCGCATCATGCCGCTCGACGAAGCCTCTGCCGACATTATCGAGCTGGACGGGGAAATCGAGGGCACCCTTCCTCTCTCCATAGATATGGACGGCAGGAAAATCCATATTCTCAAAGGCTGAGCTGATACTGAAGCTTTACTTCAAGTTTAGATGCTTTTTCCTCTGTGTTCCAAGGATATTCAATATATGATACCCTTAGGTCAAACCGGTGTTTCCGGGATGGTTTCCATGCCCCGGCAAGCGATATTGCCTGACCTCTTCCGTAGTAGGCCGGAACATTGAAACTGCCCGGCGCATCCCTCTCATAGACATAGATCCTGTCTTCCCATTCATCGACGCAAAACAACGTCCACCTGAGCCAGAAGCGGATTTTTTCCCTGTTCAGTCCGGCCTCGGTGTTAAAGAGCCAGGACACCGCCTTTCCGCGCACAACATCCAGCCTCGATGCCGCTTCAAACGGCGCCAGTGTAGCCTTCAATTCTCCCCTGCCCTCCAGCCGCCAGCCATCTTTTCTTCGCGCGGCGAGCCGAATCCCCGGTGTGAGGGTGAACTTCCATATGCTTATGTCACGGGCATACTTTGCAAAGGTCCTGAACTGCTGCGGGCTCCAATAGACGAGCGCCTCATAGTCCCTTCCTCCCGCTCCTGCCGCCACTTCTGTCAAACCGCCCTTGAAACGCAGCAGGGCGGCGATCTTGGATCCATATTTCGGCACCCAGTACACTCCGGCCACTGCGGCCGGTCCGCCGTTCCAGGCGCATTCCCCGAAGACCACGCCGCCTGGAAAGCCCCATTTGAAATCGGCTCCGACGGCCTTCCCGGACAGGGTCAGCCCTGCCGTGAACCGCTTGCCGGTATATGCAAGCGCGCCCATCCCGATATTGTCGGGAAATGAATACGCCGCCCCCGCCGTCCAGCGGCCGAATTCGAAATCCACGGCCGCTCCGCAGTGCCCTGGGCTGAATGAATTGGTGGCTGAAAACCCCGTCCCGTTGCGCTTCAGGGCCCCGGTCCCGCTCCAGGGAGACATACTGAACCCGCTCCACTCCGTCAGCCCCTGCCCGAAACGGGCATTGAAATGCCCCAGAATGAGTTTGCCCAGGTGTTTTTTGCCGTATAATGCAGCGCTGAGCGTGCCGATGCCGATCTTTGGGTCCGAGTATGTGGTGCGAGTAGCCCATCCAAGTTCGGCTCTCTCGCCTGCCGTGAGTTTGTATTTAAGCCCGCCTGAAGCGGCCATGTCGCCGGATAGTCTGCCCGCACCCCGCAGCATCAAGTCGTGATGCAGCCCCGTCCGGGGCTTCTGCCCGGGCGCGGACGAGCTGGAAAGGGTTGTGAACAGCCGCAGAGCGTCGGCGTATTCCGGAGAGAAACCGTCCAGCAGCCCGAGCTCAGTGTATGAGAGTATGTCGCCGCTTCGGGCGCGGGCATCCAGCAGCGACGCCGCCTGGAAAGCGCTCATCAGTCCGCTGGAGACAAGGCGGCTGCGGGAGGCAGTGTTGAGTTCTAAGGGACGCAGTTCCAGGGCACGGTAGCGCTCAAGGGTGCTTTCGTCCAGTTCTTCGATGCAGGATGCGCCGCTCAGAAAGAGCACGGCGTCTTCAAATCCGGGGCCGGCAGAGAGCGCCAGCAGAAGTAAAGCAGTCAGTATCATAGTCCTAAGTATTGGCGCTACAAGATACGAATATTTTATTTATATTTGCATCCTAATGGATAACTTAAAAACCTATGACCTCGGCGGGGAGCTGTTCTTGAATATGCTCAAGCAGGGCTGTGCCCGCCTGGGAAGCAACAGAAAGGAAATAAACGACCTTAACGTTTTCCCCATACCCGACGGAGACACCGGCGACAATATGACCCTCACCATAGAATCCGGCTTTGCCCAGGCTTCGCAACTCAAAGGAGCGACCCTCGGAGAAATAGCGAGCGCGGCATCCTCCGGTATGCTGATGGGTGCCAGAGGCAATTCCGGAGTCATTCTTTCACGGATCTTTTCCGGATTTGCAAAGGCCCTTGCCGGCAAGGAAGGCATCTGCACAAAGGGTTTCGCCGATGCCATGCAGACAGCTGTAGAAGAGGCTTACGGCTCAGTGTCAAAGCCTGTGGAAGGCACGATTCTGACCGTGGTCCGGGAAGGCACCGAGAGTGCTCTCCCCTTCTCTTCTGACACGCTCGAGACGTACATGGCGCGTCTGCTCCAGGGGATGGAGATTTCTCTGGAAAAGACCCCCGAGAAGCTCCAGGTGCTTAAGGAGGCCGGTGTCGTGGACAGCGGAGGAGCCGGACTGCTTCAGATTTTCTACGGCTTCCAGGACGCTCTGCTTGGTATCACCAACAAATATGAATCTGCATCCGACGCAGCCAAAAAGCCCGCAGTGGATTTCTCCCTTTTCAACGAGGACACCGAGCTCAAGTTCGGCTACTGCACCGAGTTCCTGCTGCGCCTGCAGCGCTCCAAAGTGGATCTGGACACCTTCGACGAGAAGGAAATTGAAGACTATATCCTCTCCTCCGGCGATTCCGTCGTATTCTTCAGGGAAGGAACCATTATCAAGGTCCACGTCCACACGAAGACTCCCGGAGACATAATCTCCCACTGCCAGCGCTGGGGCGAGTTCCTGACCATCAAGATCGAGAACATGACCCTGCAGCACAACCACAGTTCGTTTGCGGCAAAAAAGCCGGAGAAGAAAAAAGACTTCGGCCTCGTGACAGTGGCTTCCGGACAGGGTCTCGCATCCGCTTTCACGGAGGCCGGAGCTGATTTCGTGGTGGAAGGCGGGCAGACCATGAACCCTTCGGTTGCGGACTTCGTGGCGGCGTTCGACAAGGTGGCCGCCAGCACGATATTCGTCTTCCCCAACAATTCCAATATTGTGATGACCGCAAGGCAGGCAGCCGAAGTCTACCAGGCCGCCGACGTGCGGGTCATTCCCACCCGCGATCCGGGAGCCGGATACGTGGCCATAGCTTCTTTCGATCCTGCCACAGGAGATGCTTCCGGGATCGAGCAGGCTCTTTGTGAGGTCGCCTCCGGAGTGGTCTGCGGAATGGTCTCGACATCCATCCGCGACACGGTCAAGGATGGCGTTGAAGTGAGCAAAGGCGGATTCATTGGCTTCAGGGACAGTGAGATACTCTCCAGCGCGTCCAGCCGCAATGAAGCGGCAGAAGCCCTTTGCCGGGCGCTTGACGCATCCAGCCACGACGTGGTGGTGGTCTTCACCGGCGCTGATGCCGCCATTGACGCCGACGCCCTGCAGGCTTCCCTGGAAAGCGCATTCCCTACCACTGAATTTATGTTCCGCGAAGGCGGACAAACGGTATTTGATTATATCCTGATATTATGCTGACACTTTTTTCCGACACTGATTGCGACGTGACTCCCGCCATTGCGAAGGAGTACGGCTACAAAATCATACCAATGCCCTATGCCATAGATGGCAAACTCTACCACCCCTACGTGGAGAGCCAGGACTACGACCACAAGGCTTTCTACGCCCAGCTTCGCGCAGGCACGCTCCCCACTACGAGCGCCATAAGCGAGGCGGTGTACCTCAAGTATTTCGAGCCCGAATTCGAGAAGGGCAACGACATTTTCTACGTCCATTTCTCTTCCGGAATGTCGAACACTTTCGAAAACATGAACAAGGCGGTCGAAACCCTGAAGGAGAAGTATCCCGAGCGCAAGTTCTGGGCCGTCGACACCCTGGGCATCTCTGCCGAGTCGCTCAACATCGTGATGGAAATCGGCGATCTGTTCAAGGCGGGCAAGACTCCCGATGAAGTGGTCGAATGGGCAAAGGCCGAAGTGCAGAAATTCCCTCTCTATTTCATTGCCGACGATCTCAAGTTCTTCCGCCGCAGCGGAAGGGTGAGCGGCCTTGCCGCCACCATGGGCAATTTCATAGGCATACGCCCCGTAATCTATGTCAACGAGCAGGGCAAGATGGTCCAGATCGGCAAGGAGGTGGGCCGCAACAAGGCAATCGACCGCCTCGTCCAGTATGTAGAAGAGCTCGGAGACAATGTCAAGGACCACCGCGTGGTCATAGGCCATGCCGACTGCCAGGAGCTCGTTGACATGCTGATCGCAAAGCTCAAGGAGAAGTTCGGCGACGACCTCCGCATCATCGTGACTATGGTCAACCCCACCATCGGCAGCCACTGCGGCCCCAACGGCATGGGTGTATGTTTCCACGGTAAGCACAGATAGCCGTTATGCTTGAAGTCAGAGAAGTGCGTACCCGCAGGGAGCAGAAGGAATTCATCGAGTTCCCCCTGAATCTCTACAAGGACTGTCCATACTTCTGCCCTCCCCTCTATATGGACGAGCGCAACCTGTTCGGCAGCAAGAACATCTACAACGACTGCTGCGACACGGTCTACTACAACGCCTACCGCGACGGGAAGATGGTCGGCCGCATAAACGGCATCATCCAGAAGGCTGCCAACGAAAAGAACAATGAGAAGAGGGTGCGTTTCGGACGCTTCGACTCCATCGACGACCAGGAAGTTGCCGATGCGCTTTTCAAGGCCGTCGAATCCTGGGCCGTCGCAAAGGGAATGGACACCGCCCACGGTCCCCTCGGCTTCTCCGACCTGGAACGGGAAGGCCTGCTGATAGATGGATTCGACCAGGTCTCCACCTATGAGGAGCAGTACAATTATCCTTACTACCAGAAACTTATCGAAGCCAACGGATATGTCAAGGAAGTCGACTGGACGGAGAGCAAACTCACAGTCCCTGCCGACTACGACGGCGAGCTCGAGAAGCTGGGCGACTTCGTGATGAAGCGCTATAAGCTTCATTTCGGTCCGGCAAGGAACGTCAGCGATTTCATCGACAAGTACGCCGACGGCCTGTTCGGACTGATAGACAAATCCTACGACAAACTCTACGGCACGGTCCCTTTCACCGATGCCATGAAGAAGCAGATGATAGACGGCTTCAAGTTCATCGTCGACCTTCGCTACGTCGCAGTGATCCTGGACCAGAACGACCGTATGGTCTGTTTCGGCATCTGCTTCCCCAGCATCGTGGAGGCCCTCCGCAGTTCGCGCGGCCGCATCACTCCACGCATGCTGCTCAAGTTCCTCAAGGCCAAGCGCAAACCCCGTGTCATCGACCTTGGCCTCGTGGGCGTGGATCCGGAATACGCCAACTATGGAATCAGTGCAATCTTCTCCGCGGCCCTGATGAGGATGCTGCGCGAAGACGGCATAGAGTACGCAGAGACAAACCTCAATCTTGAAGACAACTACGACATCCAGAACCTCTGGAAGCGCTTCGGCCGCGAGGTTCACAAGCGCCGCCGTGCCTTCGTCAAGAAACTCGTATGATAAAGATTATTGTTGACTGCTTCGGCGGAGACCACAGTCCGGAAGCAAACGTGGACGGCGCAATCGCCTCCCTGGGCAAGTTCGAGGACCTGCACCTTATCCTGAGCGGAGATGAAGCCATTATCCGTCGCTGCCTCGAGGGTAAGCAGTGGGATGCGTCCCGCGTGGAAATACTCCACGCGCCGCAGGTTATCGGCTGCGATGAAAAACCCACCGACGTGATTCGCCTAAAGCGCGACAGTTCCATGATCAAGGCAATCAGGCTGCTGCGCGACGATGATTCCGTGGCCGCCATGGTCAGCACCGGCTCCACCGGCGCCCTCGTTGCCGGGGCCCTGACCCGCATAGGCCGCCTGCAGGGCGTCATCCGCCCGGCCTTCTGCCCCATACTCCCGGCGATGAACGGCGGGATCGTGGGCATCTGCGACAGCGGGGCAAACGTGGAAGTGACTCCCGATCACCTGCGCCAGTTCGCAATAATGGCCAGTCTCTATATGGAGAATGTCTATGGTGTCAGCCGCCCGCGCGTCGCGCTGCTGAACGTGGGCAAGGAAGCGGAAAAGGGCGACGAACTGCGCCAGACCGCATACAAGCTCCTTCAGGAGACGTCCGAAATCAATTTCGTGGGAAATATGGAGAGCCGCGACCTGCTTAGCGGCAGCTACGATGTGGTGGTCTGCGACGGCTTCTCCGGCAACGTGCTCATAAAATCCACGGAAGGCGCGGCGCTGGAGCTCCTGAAGAAACTCAAGAAAGACATCTATTCCAGATTCATCTACAAGGTGGGAGCCGCCCTGATGAGCCGTATGTTCAAGGAAGAAAAGGAGTTCATGAACTATCAGAACTACGGCGGCAGCGTGCTCCTGGGCACATCCAAGGTGGTGGTCAAAGGCCACGGCAGCAGCAAGGCAGTCGCCGTGGAAAAATGCATAGAGCAGGCCTACCGTATGCAGGTGAGCGCGCTTTCCGCCAAAATAGAGGAAGTGATCTGCAAATACGAACACTACGAACAATAAATCATTATGTTTGACGAAGTTAAAACAATTCTTGCCCGCCAGCTCCGGCTGGATCCCGAACGTGTGAAGCCCGAATCCGACATCAAAAAGGACCTCGGCGCCGACTCTCTGGACATTCTCCAGCTGCTGATGCGTATGGAAGACGACTACGGTATCGTGATTCCCGACCAGGAACTTGCACAGTTCCGCTATGTCTCCGACGTCGTGGCTTTCCTTGACAAACAAAAATCCGAATAATCATGGACAGGATAAAACTCCACGATAAGTTCTTCCGGCCGTTCATCCCCAATGACAGGATAGAATCGGCAATAGACGCCGTGGCCGAAAAGGTCAACCTTGACTTCGAAGGCTGCGAGGATATCCCCGTGGTCATCTGCACCCTCACCGGTGCGATCATGTTCACTTCCGAACTCCTGAAGCGCCTGCGCTTCCAGTGCGAGGTCAGCTGCATCAAGCTCAGTTCCTACCAGGGCACACGCTCCACCGGCACCGTGCTCACTATGCTGGGGCTCACGGGCGACGTCAAGGGCCGCAGGGTCATAATCTGCGAAGACATAGTCGACACGGGCAACACCATCCTCGCGCTTCAGGAAATGCTTCTCGCGCAGGGAGCGGCGGAAGTGCGCATCTGCACTCTCCTGCTCAAGCCCGACGTGTACGACAAGGATGTCAAGCTCGACTACGTGGCAATGGAAATCCCCAACGCTTTCATCGTCGGCTTCGGCCTCGACTACGATGAGCTTGGACGGCAATACAAGGACATTTACGTATTAGACCAATGAAATACTACATTCTTTTCGGTCCTCCGGGAGCGGGCAAAGGCACCCACGCCGGAGCGATAGCACAGAAATTCAATCTCAGGCACGTTTCCACCGGAGAACTGCTCCGCGCTGAAATTGCCGCCGGCACTCCCCTCGGGATCAGGGCGAAAGATCTGATCGACGCCGGCAATCTCGTTCCTGACGAGGTTGTGGAGGGTATGATTGAGAATGTTTTCAACTCCGTAAAGGACGTGGACGGCTTCCTTCTGGACGGCTATCCCCGCACTATCCCGCAGGCGGAAGTTCTCAACAAGATCGTTGCCGCCCGCGGCGAAAGCGTATCCGGAGTCATCTCCATCATGATTCCCGATGAGGAAGTCCACAGGCGCATAGCCCGCAGGGCCGCAATCGAAGGCCGCGCCGACGATGCTTCCGATGCCACCATCAGCCACCGCATCGAGACCTATCATGCCCAGACCGAGCCCCTTATCGACTTCTACAAGGCGGAAGGCAAATACCACGAAGTCTGCGGTTATCCCGGAACCATAGAGGAAGTGCGCGAGCGGGTCCTTGCCCTGGTCGATTCCCTTTAGTTTATGGCCGCCCGGAAAGAAGACATAGCTGCGATATGCAGCCAGCTTGTAGAAGACGCCCGCGCCGGAGTCTTCAAGCCTGTCTATGTCCTGATGGGCGACGAACCCTTCTATCCCGACCTCGTCTGCCAGGCCATCATTGACAACTGCGTGGACGAGTTCGGGAAAGATTTCAACGAAACCATCTGCTATGGCTCGGATGTCACTCCCGAGCAGGTGGTCACCGCTGCACGCCGTTTCCCCATGATGGCTGACAGGCAGCTGGTGGTGGTCAAGGAGGCCCAGCTGATGAAGGGCATAGACGAAATCGCTGTCTATTGCAACGAACCCCTCGATTCCACCGTGCTTGTGCTTCTGCTGCACAATGCTTCCCTGGACAAGCGCAAGGCCCTCTACAAGGCCGCCCAGAAGGTGGGCGTGGTGGTGGACAGTCCGGCGCTGAGGGATTATGAGGTGCCGGGATGGATTTTCCGCTATTATTCCGGCCGGGGCCTGCAGATCGAGCCGGAGGCGGCCAACCTGCTTGCCGAGTCCGTGGGCACCGACCTCTCTGCCATTTCAGTGGAGACCGACAAGCTCCTGAAGAATCTGCCGGAAGGCGCAAAATCCGTCTCCGTCGCCGACATAGAACGCAACGTGGGAGTGTCCCGCCAGTTCAGCATCTTCGAACTCACGAAGGAACTTTCGATGCACAATGCACCCAAGGCGCTGAAAATAGCGGCACACATCGGGACGGCGGCCCGTTTCAATATGCCCCAGGCGGTGAGTGCCCTGTATATGCACTTCTACCGCATCCTCAAATACGGCGCACTGCTCTCCAGAGGCGGCTTTCCAAGCCCTGAAGAGAAGGCATCCGCCCTTGCCGGCGTCAATCCCTACTTCTACAGGGAATACGACACCGCCGTGCGCAACTATCCCCTGCCCAAGGCAATGGCCGTGGTGTCACTGCTTTGCGAATACGATTATCTGGGCAAAGGAGGAGACGGCGGAGCAGCTACCCCCGCCGAACTCATGACCGAACTGACGGCCAAAATCCTGAACGTCTGAGTTCAGTCTTTCTTTTTCTTGCTGTAGCCGTGCCTGACGACGGTGTCCTGGGGAAGATCCTCCAGGCGTTCCTTCATCTGCTCGGGATTGGCAAGCAGGTCCATCAGCTTACGGAAAGCATTCACGAAATAGAAACCGTCGCAGAAGCGCTCGTCGGTGACTATGCGCAGGGGCATCAGTTTGCCGGGGACAATCTCACCGTTGCGCACCACGGGCTTGAGCGACTCCTTGCCCATCGCGAAGAACATTCCGGTGTTGCCGAAATTGTAGATGTGGTGGTAGATCGAAGGGCCCTTTATCGATTTAAGGTTGGTCACGAAGGCGGTGCAGTGGAAAGGCAGCAGGTCGAGCAGCGATTTCGGCAGGAGGCCGTGCATGTCGGCGAATTTCAGTATCCCGACAAGAAGGCCGATCATGAAATTGGGCACGAGGGAGAAAAGCCGGGCCATTGAATCGGTGCCGTTCTTGGTGTCGAGCGTCACGTTCTTCTGAATGGCTTCGTTGATCTTGTCCCGGATTTCGGGGAGGGACTCGTGTCCTGTGAAATCGATCTTGATGGTGGCGTCGGCCGCATCCTGGCTCAGGACTTTCTTTACCAGGAAAGATATCTGTATGCAATTGCGCGCATAGATGCGGCCGTTGCAGATAAAGCGGTTGATCCGGGGATATAATGCTGCGCCCCTGACGATCGAGGCAATGAGGATGTGCATGTAGTTGTATTTCTCGCCGTTTTCCGCTTCCTGCTTGATGAAAGCGTCTATGGGCTCGCAAGGCACATCGTAACTGGTCGAGTTCTGGGCGTCTGCCCTGCTGACCATGATGTGGGGCATCATCCTCTGGATGGGATCTAGGTTCTTAACTTTCTTCCCGTCTGCTCTGAATCCAAACATAGGTTATATAGGTTTAGCTATTGCAAATATAATAAAATAATTGCAACTTTGCATCACTTTCCGGGGCTGTTCTGGTTTTGACAGCAATGATGGCGGAAGGTAAGCACGTCGGGAGTGGATGGTTGGCCCGTTAATCCCAGCCGTCGAACCAATAGTAGGCAACTACAACTATTCATACGCTTGCTAGTCTCCAAGAGACGAAGCATCAATCAGAGCCGCCAAGGCTGCGGCACTGACGTATATCCCTCCGGCTTTAAGCCGCTTATGTCCGGACCAAGGGGTATCATTCAAAGCGGATGCACGGGGCCGCCGCCTCCAGGTCCCGCCAAGATTCAGAGGATAAGCTGCTGCTAAGGGCGTCTTCCCTCGTACAGCCGCCGACAATCAAAGGAAGAATAAGCGTGTAGAAAGCTTTTCGTTGCTTTGTTTGGACGCGGGTTCGACTCCCGCCAGCTCCACAAAAATAGGCTCTGGCATCAGCCAGGGCCTATTTTTGTGGCGGACACCAGCGAGCGTTGTATAATCTTCAGAATGTCCAGCCGATGTTAAAGCAGACTGGCCAGCGGATGTCGCTGTTAAAAGATGCGTCGGTGGAGACGGATAGCCGGAGATGGCTGAATAATTCCACCCCGAATCTGGGTGACACAACCAGTGCGAACTTAGTATAGGCTTGTACGGGTGGAATAACCGAATAGTCAAACCCCGGTCTTTCAGGCGTGACTAGCTCCCGGGTCGTCCAATTATTGACAATAAGGGCCGGCCCCATCCCGATTCCGATATACGGGTTGACTTTTTTCCCGGGAAGGAAGTTGAAGTCTGCATTCGCCAGCAGGGATACGCAATGCTGGTTCCCGGTTGTCAACAGACCGTCCATGAAGTCGTAGACACTGATCGGGCAAGCTTTATAATCGAGTTTCGCCCCGGCATCGAAGTGCTTTCCAATGACATAGCGCCATTCAAGATATGCGTCAAATTTGCCTTTGAATTGAATGCCGTCATCAACGTACTCAAGGAAAAATGGAGCGTAGCCTATACCCGCTTCGAATCTGTTCTGGGCTGATAGCCTGCTGGCAGACAATATAGCAAGCATAGCCGTGACTGTGAGTAAAATTGTCTTTTTCATATGATTTTTATTATTTGCTAAAAGTAAAGCGGAGGCCGCTGGTTATTGAGAACTCAACAGGATAATCTGTGCGATATGTTTGAAGAGGGTTCGTGAAAGAAGGGTTCGTCCAACCAATTTCAGGCTCAATATACAGCCCGAGGTTCTCTGTGATTTTCCATTGAAGACCGCAGGCTCCGAGAAGCGTGAATCCAAAGCCGTCCTTAGGAATGCTTGTCCCGTTGAGCGTGGCACCGAGACAGTATGATCCTTCAATGCCGCCACCCACATAGACATCAAGCCAGTTGTTGGAGGCAAACGTCCAGTCAAGCCTCAACGGTACGCCAAGGTAATGCGCTTTCTGCAGTTTCTTTCCTGACAGTGAATAATCAAAAACAGACGTATACAGTGAGTACTCCAGGCCGGTCGTAATGTTCAGTCTTTCTGATAAGGGGAATCTGGCAGAAATGCCGGTCTTAACAGGGATATTATGTTTATTCGTCACGCAGACATCATGAGTCCTTATATAATCAACTTCAAGAGAATAATCTCTCATCGACAAAAGATCTCTGTTCGCCCATAGAGCAATCAGCAATCCGCTCCCGCCCACAATACTGGCAGCAGGACCGACTTTCATTCCAATCGGCCTGGGCTTTGTCACCTCAGGGACGAAAGGAGAGTTCACTTCGGGAATCGGTATGACTGTGTCCTGTTGATTATCAGTATCCTCAACATTTAAATCAACCGCCGATTCATTTAATGCATCTTTATCTCCGGGTGCAAGTGTTTGTGCCTCCGGTTCATTGCCGTCGATCGCAGAATAATCTTGACAGTTTGGGGCTGGTCGTTTATTGTCCTTCTTTTCTGTTGCCTGCGCAATGAGGATACTGGTTTGAACTGGCTCTGATACTTCGGCCGAATCAGCTGCTGTTGCAACAGGATTTGCAGGCTGTCCGATTATTTGGATTGCGTCACCCGGAACAGCCGGCTGCCGGAGGAACAGAAGAGCAACTACACCGGCAGCGGCGGCAGCGGCAAACACCCATATCAGCGGGAGTCGCTTCCGCCCAGAGTCGCTGGCAGCACTCCTGCGGGCCTGGAAAGCAGCAAGGCTTCCTTCCGGGAGGATGCTTTCGTACCCTTCCAGTTTATCCTTGACTATATCTTCCCACTTTTTCATGTGCTTTGTTCCTTCAAATACTGTTGTATATTATCCTTCAGCTGTTTACGTGCCTTGGCCAGTACTCCGGCCGATCCCTTTTCGCTGATGCCCAGCATCTCTGCGATTTCCTTGTGTGAATACCCGTCGATGCAGTAGAGATTAAAGACAGTCCGTCTCATGTCCGGCAGCCGTGATATCCACTCAATTAGTTTTTCTTGCGGTATTGACTCCATCTCCCCTTCCGTCGGATCCGGTATGTTGTCATGAGACCTGAAGTCTATGTGAACCGTCCTCCATCTCTGGCGCTTAATCTGGTTGAGAGCTTTGTTGATGGCAATCCTGCTTATCCAGCCATACAATGATCCCTTCCCGGAGTAATTAAATGTATGTATCTTTTCAAGAGCCTGAATGAGAGCCTCCTGCATCAGGTCCATCGCTTCATCATCATCTCCGGAGTATCGCCGGCAGAGTGTATACACCCTTGCTGCATATCTTTTATACAGCTCCTCCTCAGCCATTCTGTCTCCATGGCAGCAATTCCTGGCCAGATCCTGTTCGTCAAGTTCTTTATACACTCACGGTTTCATTAGCTCAAGTAAAGATACGTACTTTTCGTTTCCGTATTATAAACACACAACACCCCGAAATACGTCTTTTTTTTTACAAAATACGCACTCGGCATAATACGACCTTGCCTACCCATCCCATGGATTGGAGGGGTGGGCAAGGCCAAGATACGGGAATTATACTATTTAAGAACTCCTAAGTCCTTGCCGACCTTGATGAAGGCGGCGATGGCTTTGTCGAGCTGGGCGCGGGTGTGGGCGGCGGAGAGCTGGACGCGGATGCGGGCCTGGCCCTTCGGGACCACCGGATAGTAGAAACCGGTCACGAAAATGCCTTCCTTCGCCATTGCGGCGGCGAATTTCTGGCTGAGCGGAGCATCATAGAGCATCACGGCGCAGATTGCGCTCTGAGTGGGCTTGATGTCGAATCCGGCAGCAATCATCTTGTCGCGGAAATAGGCCACGTTCTCCTGCTGGCGGTCGTGGAGCTCGTCGCTCTCGTCCAGCAGCTTGAAGAGCTCGATTCCTGCGGCGCAGATCATGGGCGGCAGGGAGTTGGAGAACAGGTATGGACGGCTGCGCTGGCGCAGCATGTCGATGATTTCCTGACGTCCGGTGGTGAAGCCGCCCACGGCGCCGCCGAAGCTCTTTCCGAGGGTGCCGGTGTGGATGTCGATACGGCCGTAGAGGTCGAAGAGCTCAGCCACTCCTCTTCCTCTCTTGCCCACGACGCCGGCGCTGTGGCTTTCATCCACCATCACGAGGGCGTCGTACTTTTCGGCTAGGTCGCAGATCTTGTCCATCGGGGCCACGTTGCCGTCCATCGAGAATACGCCGTCGGTCACTATGATGCGGAACCTCTGGGCCTGGGCTTCCTGCAGGCAGCGCTCCAGGTCGGCCATGTCGGCGTTGGCGTAGCGGTAGCGTACGGCCTTGCAGAGGCGCACTCCGTCGATGATGGAGGCGTGGTTCAGTGCATCGGAAATGATGGCGTCTTCTGCGGTCAGAAGGGGCTCGAAGACTCCGCCGTTGGCATCGAAGCAGGCGGCGTAGAGTATTGTGTCGTCGGTGTGGAAATATGCAGAGATGGCTTTCTCAAGCTCGGTGTGCAGGTCCTGGCGGCCGCAGATGAAGCGGACGGAAGACATGCCGAAGCCGCGTTCGTCCATGGCCTTTTTCGCCGCGGCGATAAGGCGCGGATTGTCCGAAAGTCCGAGATAGTTGTTGGCGCAGAAATTCAGGGCCTTGCTGCCGTCGGCAAGGGTGATTTCAGCGCCCTGCGGGGAACAGATGGTGCGCTCGCGCTTGTAGAGACCGGCTTCGTCGATTGATTTCAGCTCCTGCTGAAGATAGGATTTAAATGCTCCGTACATATTATTAGTCTTATGTGATATTCGCACAAAATTACTAAATTTGCAGGACAATTAATAGCACGTCATGAAAAATGTTCTCATAATTGGTTCCACGGGCCAGATCGGCTCGGAACTGACGATGAAGCTCCGCAAGACCTACCGTCACGGCCGTATCGTCGCGGGTTACATACCCGGATCGGAGCCCACAGGCGACCTGCTCGAAAGCGGTCCCGCAGAAAAGGCCAACGTCTGCGACGGCAAACAGATAGCCGATATAGTCGACAAATACGACATCGACACCATCTACAATCTCGCCGCCCTCCTTTCGGCAACGGCTGAGCGCCTGCCCCTCAAGGCCTGGGACATCCAGATGAACGGCCTTATCAATGTGCTGGAAGTGGCCCGCGAGAAGCACTGCGCCGTGTTCACCCCTTCGTCCATCGGCTCATTCGGCCCCGACACCCCTCGCGACAACACCCCCCAGGACACCATCCAGCGTCCCACCTCCATGTACGGAGTCACGAAAGTGGCCACCGAACTGCTGAGCGACTATTATTTCCATAAATACGGCGTCGATACCCGTTCCGTCCGCTTTCCCGGCCTCATTTCCTACAAGACCCTTCCCGGGGGCGGCACCACCGACTACGCAGTCGAGATCTACTATGCTGCCGTCAAGGGTGAAGAATTCGTCTGTCCCCTTGCCCACGGCACCTATATGGATATGATGTATATGCCGGACGCCATCAAGGCCGCCGTGAACCTGATGGAGGCCGACCCGAGGTATCTCGTGCACCGCAACTCCTTCAACATTGCCTCGATGAGCTTCGATCCGGAGGAGGTATATGATGCCATCCGCAAGCATATCCCGACTTTCAAGATGCGATATGAGGTCGACCCGGTGCGCCAGGCCATCGCGGATTCCTGGCCGAACAAGATGGACGACGTCTGCGCCCGCAAGGAATGGGGCTGGTCCCCCTCCTACAACCTTGAGACCATGACCAAGGATATGCTTAAGCACCTGAGGGAAAAGCTCCTTGGAGATAAACAGTAAAAAAAAAGGCGGCCCGCTGAAGGACCGCCGATTTTTTTTATTTGTCAAACACCCTTTCCTTGACGCGTGTCAATTTCTCTTTCATCGCATCGACAGCGCCGGTGACGGCGTTTTCGAATGTGTCTGCGACCTTTTCAATGATGAGATCGTCTCCGGGAAGATGGATGTGAAGCTTGGCCTTCTTGCCTTCCTTGACATCCTCAAGGGAAACTTCTGTCTCGGGGGCCACTCCGGGAAGGAAGAACTTCTCCAGACGGGCCACTTTCTTCTCGACGAATGCGGTGAGCTTGTCGCCGGCGTCGAATTTGAGGGCTTTGAGTTTAATCTCCATTTTTACCTCCGTTTTTTGCCCTTGGATGGGCGTTAGTATATACTTTTTTCAGCCGTTCGACGGAGTTGTGCGTATAGACCTGGGTCGCTGCCAGCGATGAGTGACCGAGCAATTCCTTGATTGAATTGAGGTCGGCGCCGTCCTGCAGGAGCTCTGTGGCAAGGGTGTGGCGAAGCACGTGCGGCGAGCGGCGGACGGTTATGTCCGGCACTGCGGCAAGCTCTTTCTTCACCACCCTGTCCACGAAAACCGGATACAGGCGGGCGCCCTTTGGGGTGCGGAGAAGCGGGGCATCCGGGTCTTGGGCATCATCCGTCAAAGAACTGAGTGCATTCAAATATAATGAAATTTCCTTACATAGCGAAGGAATCAGAGGAATTTCTCGCATTTTATCGCCTTTGCCCCTGACCCGGAGCACCTGCCTGGAGAAGTCCACGCTCCCGATGTTCAGCCCGATCAGTTCCGAACGGCGCAGGCCGCACGAAGCCAGAATGCTTATTATCAAGCGGCTGAGTTTCTGCTCGATGGTGCCGAATTCCGGGTCTCCTTTGGTGCCTTCGAAGTACTCCTGCATAGATTTGTCCTTGTAGAACAGGGGCAGGCGCTTTTCCTGCCTGGGCCGCCGCACCAGGTGCACGGGATTGCTCTCCAGCACGCCCTGCTTCATCAGGAAGCGGCAGAAGCCGGAGAGTACGCTCAGGTGCTGGGACACCGTTGCCGCAGAGAGTTTCCGTTTATCGAAAAGCCAGACTTCATAAGCCCGGACGGCGTTCACCGAAAGCGTGCGGCTGAAGTCCTCGTCGCCTTCGCAGAATTCCACATAAGTCTCCAGCACCTCCGCATATATTTCGCAGGTGCGGGCGGAATAGCGGCGGACATCACGCAGGTATGTGATGTACTTATTTCTCATGCAGGCCGAACTGAGGGGCGATCTTGCGCATATATGCATCCGCTTCCCCGAAATTGTTGCCTATGACTCCGTCCAGGATTGCCTCCTTGACCGCCTCCTTCAGATGGCCAATCTCGTGGCAGGGCGGAATGCCATACACCTGCATGACGTATTCCCCGGTAATAGGGTTCTTGAAGTTGCGGATCCGGTCTTTTTCCTCCACCACGGCCATCTTCTGCTTCACGAGCTCGAAATTGGACCTGATGCGCGCCACCTTCACGGGATTCTTCGAGGTGATGTCTGCGTTGCACAGTATCATCAGGCCGTCGATTTCATCCCCGGCGTCGAAGAGCAGGCGGCGCACCGCACTGTCGGTGACTTCATCATCGACAAGGGAAATGGGGCGCAGGTGCAGCCAGACCAGCTTCTTGACGTATTTCATAGTGTCAAGCGGAAGGCGCAGACGCTCGAATATGCCGGGTATCATCTTGCTGCCCACGATGTCGTGGCCGTGGAAAGACCAGCCCACCGGGGGCTCATAGCGTTTGGTCGCAGGCTTGCCTATATCGTGGAAGAGGGCGGCCCACCGCAGGGGCAGGCTGTCGGAGACTGCGGCAACGTTGTCCAGCACCGCGAGGGTGTGCTCGAAATTGTCTTTATGGCCCTTGCCATCCACGGTTTCAACACCCTTCAAGGCGCTGATTTCCGGGAGGATATGGGGCAGCAGCCCGGCCTGGTCCATAAGGCGGAAAGCCACCGACGGACGCGGCGTGGACATCATCTTGGTCAGTTCTTCCGTGACCCTTTCTATGGACAGGATGGACAGACGGTCCGCCATGCGCCGCATGGATTCCATGGACTCCGGCACGATTTCGAATTTCAGCTCCGGCGTGCTCAGTTTGGCGGCGAAGCGGACGGCGCGCAGCATCCTCAGCGGATCGTCGGAATAGGTGGTGTCGGGGTCAAGGGGCGTGCGGATGATGCCGGCGGCAAGGTCGCGGACTCCTCCGAAGGGATCGACGAGGGCCCCGTAGTCCTCTTCCTGCAGGCTGAGGGCCAGGGCGTTTATCGTGAAGTCCCGGCGGAGCTGGTCGTCTTCCAGCGTACCGTTCTCGACGATGGGCTTGCGGGATTCCCTGCGGTAGGATTCCTTACGGGCACCGACGAACTCTATCTCGTCGCCGTGGTCGCGAAGCATGGCCGTGCCGAAACTGGGGAAATAGGACACGTTGTGCCCTGTCTTCTCCCCCACTGCACGGGCAAAGTCGATTCCGCTGCCCTCCACAACTATATCGATATCGGTGCATTCCCGGCCGAGCAGGCAGTCGCGCACGTAGCCTCCGATGACGAATGCACGCACGCCGCGCTCTGCTGCGGTCTCGCTGACCAGCTTGAAGATAGGCCGGTCGAGGTATTGGGACATTATTGTTGGCATAACATAGTTTCGTAATCAGGTATTTGCCCGCAGGGCTCGAAAGCACTGCCTTCACGGCGGAAGACAAAGGTGCTGTGGCCGTTGGTGAGCAACAGCCAGCGGACGCCCAGGACCATGTCGTAACGCAGGGCCTGCCTTGCCGTCTCGCTGCTGAGCACGATGTCCGGCCTCTTGCATTCAACCACGGCAAGCGGGCTGCCGGAGCGGTCGTAGACCAGGATATCCGCCCTGTAGGGCTTCTTTCCGAACTTCATCCCCACTTCGCTCATCATCAGGTGCCCAGGCACGCCCAGGTCGTCGCGCAGGCGGCCTATGAACCACTGGCGCACCCTCTCTTCAGGAGTTGCGGCTACGTCCTTGCGGCGGAGGGGGTCATATAGCGTATCAGTTGGCATTGCCGAATTTCATATAGGCCGGGTAATAGCTGTCGGTGCTTATCACCTCGGAGCAGGAATAGGTGTTGCCGTAAGGGTCCGTGGCATCCACCCTGACGGTGGCGTCTGGGTTCCTGAGGGTGTAGGAGTACATGTGGAACATACTGGTGTAATATGATTCGCTATTGACTCCCCTGCCACGGACTCCGATGTGGTAGCCGACCGCCCACCAGTCGTTGCTCGATGCCGCATCCACGGTGTAGGTGGTGCCGGCGGTCACCGAAGCATAAGTCTGGCGCTTGTACGATACAGGTGTGGCCGTTCCGCCAAGGGTGCCGTTTTCATAGACCTTCACGGTCCAGCGGCTGTCGCCGTTGAACACGTTGATCATAAGGCGGGAGGCCTCGTGGGGCCACTTGAACATCGCATTCTTGCCCCCGTTGGTGAGGTTGCCCCTGTAGATACGCATCTGATAGTCGCGGGTGTTCATATGGGTGTTCATTCCCAGGAAGAACTCATCCGTGAATGAAGTGCCGTTGACGTGGTAGACGGTGTAGCCGTTGGGGGCTCCGTCGCCTTCCACGTTGCTCCACCACCACTGGCCGCAGACGGCGGCGTGGATGTGCTCGGGAATGCCCAGGGACGAGTAGTAACGCTTGTAGTGCGTATGCCCGGAGAAAATCCTTGGAGACTTGTATTTCTTCAGGAGCGAGACCACGTCGCTTACGTGCGGGTAGCTGGAACCGGTGCGGTTCTGGATGGGAATATGCCCGCAGAGGATGACCATCTTCGTCTTGGGCACGTTGGCAAGGTCGGCCTGGAGCCATGCCCACTGCTCATCGGTGTAGCCGAGGGTGTAGTCGGAGGCGTCGGTGGTGCTGTTGTAGATGATGTTGCGCATGCACACCACGTGGACGTCGCCCCTGTTGAACGAGAAGTTCACGGGACCGAAGGCTTCCTCGAACTTGCGCTGGGCGCGAAGATACAGGGTGCTGCTCTCCGCATCGATCTTCAGCGGGTTCGAGCTGCCGTAGAAGAAGGTGTAGTCGTGGTTGCCCATGGTCTGGAACACGGGCATGTTGATCTTGCTGAAGTGCGTGCGCATGGTGGTCATTCCGCCGTTGGAATTCCTGCTGCCTTCGGAGTACACGATGTCTCCCAGGGTCACACCGTAGCAAGGCAGCGTCTGCTGCGCGATGCAGTTGTTGATGGCGGGCACGGCTTCCTGGTTGAAACGGTCCGTATCGGCCTTGCCGGTGCCCCGGTTGCTGTTGTGGGCCTGGGGGTCTGCCAGGGCGAAGAGCATGAATTCATTCTCCACCGCCTGGCGCTGGAGGGTGAAGTCGTAGCGGGTGGAAGGATACTCGTAGCGGGTGAAGAAATCCGGCCTGCCGTCCGCCTTCTTTTCGATCACGGCGTCGGAAGGAACGGAAATGTAGATGTACCAGCTGTCCGCTGTGGTGTCCAGCCTGTAACGGCCTTCGGAGTCGGTCACGGCCACGGAGAATCCGTCGCTGACGCTCACGCCTGCTGCCGGGCTGCCGTCGGAATACTTCACGCTTCCTTCAGCGTAATACATGCTGGCAGGTGCAGGAGTGGTGCAGTAAGCGTTGACTATGTGGGTCGAAGATGCGTAGGAAGTGCCTGTCAGGTAGTCCCGGAAGTTGGCGGCATTGAGTTCGACACCCCTTCCGGAGAAGCTCAGGGAGCCCTTGACCTCGATGGGTTCGGCTTCAGTGCCGAGCACGACATTCTTGGTGGTCTCCTTGTTGTAGGTGCCGAGCACCATGCCCGCTCCGCTACGGTCGCCTGCACCTGTCTCCACGTTGCAGAGCACCTTGCAGGCGGCGGAGGAAGTCAAGTTCACACCGCCGTGGCAGCCTATGAGGCCGCCCACGCCGAAGAGTGCGGCTTTGGACACCACGTCACCGGTGTTGACGCAGCCATAGAGCCCGTGGTCCTGGGAATGGAAAGCGTTGATGCCTCCGATTGCCGAGTTGGCATCGGCCGATTCCACGTAGATGCGTCCGCTGTTGGTGCAGTTCTCAATCGTCCCGGTGCCGCCCATAATGCCGCCTATGCGCATTTTGCCGAGACCCCGCATCGTGATGTTGCCGCTGTTGGAGCAATTCGAAGTCTTGCATGCGACAGCTGTATGTTCGCCGTTGGCCCAGCCCACGATGCCGCCGACCGGGGAATTGGATGCGGAGGCGTCGATGTGCAGGTCGATGCTGCCGGAATTGGTGCAGCCGGTTATGTTGGTGTGGTCGTTGGTCGCCTTGTAGTCTCCCGTTTCATGGAAACTGCCGCCGCTGATGCCGCCTATGTCGAATATGTAGTTGGCACCGGAAAAAGCGGATCCGCTGGAGGTGACTGCGGTCACTTTTATGGCGCCGGTGTTGCTGCAGCCGGTGATATCCCCATAGGGCGAGCCGGCGATGCCGCCTATCTGGCTGCGCTGGTAGGTGACGTTGCCCGCCGCTTCAATGGAATCGTTGACATAACTTATCTCGCCCTCGTTGCTGCAGTCGGTGGCGCTGAAACCGGACCATGCGGCTCCCACGATTCCGCCCAGGTTGGAGGCGGAGGCACTTATCTTGCCCAGGGGCGCAACGCCGCTGCCGTATTTTGCGCTCAACGATAATGAGGCGCTGCTGGTGCAGCTCCCGAACGGGGCCTCGCTGTAGCCTGCGATGCCGCCTATGGCAACTGCCGAAATCGAAGAAGAGGTCGAATAGGAGACGGAACCCTGGACGGAACACCCGTCCACTGGCCCGTAGTTCCAGGCCACTATGCCTCCGAGCACGATGGGGCCGGAGGCCGCCGTGGAGACGATGCGGGTCACGTCTACATTTGCGCTGACGGCGGAAATGCTTCCGTGGTTGGCAATCGCCACCGGAGCGAATTCATCGGATGCCGGGGTGTAGCTGCCGCTGACCGAGAAGTTGCCGAGGGCGCCGTGGTTGTCCGTGAACAGATTCTTTGAGAGCCCGCTGACAAGGTGGCCCTGGCCGTCGAGGCTTCCCGCAAAGTCGGAAGCCGGGCTGAAATCGGTGCCGGACATGTCGAGGTCGGCGGCAAGCAGGACTACGTCCGTGGAGGAAGCGGAGCAAGCGCCCAGAAAGGCAGCGAGTTCAGCGGGGGTGGATATGATGGTTGCCGGGGTTGTCAATTCCAGGGTGCCAAGGTCGCTTCCGGCACTACGTGCGGCTTTCAGGGTGTTTCGGGAAGACTTATAGTAGGACCGGCCGCCGGCCGTGATGACCACGCTGATACCCTTGTATTCACCGGGATTCACGACGGCCGCATAGCTGCCAGCCGTGCCGGGCAGGCCGACGGACACGGAGTTGGAGTCTTCACCCGTGAGGGTGCCGCCGTCCAGCACGCTGATGGTCACGTTGTCCACGCCGTCGGGGACGGTGAATTTCAGCAGGCTGGTCACGTTGCTGAAGCGGAGGGTCTCACCCCTGCTGCACTCAGCCCGCATCACGAGAGCGGCGGGATCGGCGCCGATGGTGACATTCTGCTGCCCGGGGATGCTCTGGCTGACCACCCTGTTGCTTAGTTTGGCGGCCGAATAGGGGCTCACGGCCACGAACTGGGTGGAACTGCTGGACACGCGTCCGGTAAAGACTGCGGACTGAGTGCCAGCGCCCGAAACGAGGGTGAATTCCCTTATCGCACCGCCGTCGTAGATGGCAATCTTGTCTCCTTCCGCCCAAAGGTGGGAGTGCAGGTCAGGGCCGAGGACGGTCCTGGTGCCTTCCGACTGCGCGCTGATGTGGATTTCGACCAGGTCTGCGTCTCCTGTCATATCGGGTACGTTCTCCTGGGAACAGGCAATCGAAAAACCTGCCAGAACAAGGAGAACAATATATTTGATTGCGTTTCTCATAACCCACAAATTTAACGTTTTCCCCAGAAAAATGCTATATTTGCAGAAATAATTTTGACTGTAGATGATCGACCATCCTATCCCTTATGGGCATCAATACATTACGGATGAGGACGTTGAGGCCGTTGTCGAGGCCCTGCGTTCCGAAAATCTGACGCAGGGCCCGCGGATTGCGGAATTCGAGCGTGAATTCTCGGCCCGTATGGGTTGCCGCTACACATCCATGCTGAGCAACGGCACAGCCGCCCTGCGCCTTTGCGCCGCCGCCCTCGACATTGGAGAGGGAGACAAGGTGATCACGACCCCGATCACGTTCGTTGCCACGGCAAATGCCTTCCGTTTCCCCAATGCCGAAATCGTGTTCTGCGACATCGATCCGCGTACGTATCTTATGGATTTGGACAAGCTGGAGGAAATCCTTAAGGCATCTCCCAAGGGCACCTACAAGGCGGTCGTGCCCGTGGATTTCGCCGGCTATCCCATCGATGAAGAAAGGCTGCGCGCGCTTGCCGATGAATACGGTTTCTCCGTGGTCATCGACGCCTGCCACGCACCCGGGGCCAGCTTCACGGACAGCAAGGGCAAGGTCCACAAGGTGGGTTCATGCGATTATTCCGATTTCACCTGTTTCTCCTTCCACCCTGTGAAGCACATAGCGACCGGCGAAGGCGGTGCCGTGACCCTGAACGATCCTGATCTCTACAGGCGCGCCATGCTCTACCGCACCCACGGCATCACCAAGGATCCCGCGATGATGACCCGCAACGACGGGGGCTGGTACTACGAAATGCTGGACCTGGGATTCAACTACAGAATCACCGACATGCAGGCGGCCCTCGGCATCTCCCAGCTCAAGCGACTGGACTGGAGCCTTGCGAGGCGGGCGGAAATCGCCGCGCGCTACGACGAGGCCTTCAAGGGCACCGCAGTCCGGACTCCCTGGCGCGGAGAAGGCATAGTGCATGCCTTCCATCTGTACGTCATACAGGTGGAGCGCCGCAAGGAGCTCTACGACTTCCTGCGCACGCAGAACATATTCGCCCAGGTGCTCTACATCCCGGTGCACCTTATGCCTTACTACCGCCAGTTCGGCTGGAAGGAAGGCGATATGCCGGTGGCTGAAGAGTACTACCGCCACTGCCTCGCACTTCCTATGTTCCCCACCCTGACCGATGAAGAGCAGGACTGGGTGATTGAAAAGGTCCTCGAATTCGTTCGATGAACGGGGTCTCCAAACTGGTGCTGGGCACCGTCCAGTTCGGATGCAGCTACGGCGTCAATTCCGCAGGCCGCCCCGACTTTGCCGAAGTCTCGAGGATTCTGGACCTGGCCCATGCTTCGGGAATCACAACTCTCGATACGTCAAGTGCTTACGGCGATGCTGAGCGGGTCATAGGAAATGCCGGCGCCTGCCGCTTCAATGTGGTCTCAAAGTATCCCAAAGGGAGCGGAAACGTGGCCGATGCCTTCAGCCTCTCGCTTGCTCGCATCGGCGTGCCGCGCCTCCACGGCTACATGCTGCACCACTTCGAATTGTGGCGCGATAATCCCGGAATCTGGGATGATTTCAGGCGGCTGCGCGATTCCGGTCTCACGGAAAGGATAGGTTTTTCCCTCTATTCCCCCGACGAGCTGGAAATGCTCCTTAGTGCCGGAGTGGATTTCGACCTGCTGCAGTTTCCGCGCAACCTGCTGGACCGCAGTTTCGATCCTTACCTGCCCTGGCTGAAAGGTCAGGGCGTGGAAATCCACGTGCGCAGTACCTTCCTGCAGGGCCTTTTCTTCATGGACAGGAATTCTCTTCCTGAGAAGCTCTCTCCGCTCCGCCCCTCGCTCGAACAGATAGACAGCATAGCCCGGGACAAGGACCTTGACGTCTCTGCCCTCGCGCTTGCCTTCAACCTGCTTAACCCGCTGATAGACGGAGTGCTGGTGGGGGTGGACAACTGCTCCCAGCTGCAGGCCGACATAGATGACAGCGAGGCCGACTGCTGGTTTGATTTCGATATTGAAGTGAGCGACCGGGCGCTCCTCAATCCCGTCAATTGGAAATGAAAATACTCGCAATAACTCAGGCCCGCTACGGTTCTACCCGCCTGCCGGCCAAGATACTAAAAGAAGTGGACGGAATGCCGCTGCTGGAGATCCACCTGCGCCGCATACTCCGCTCCAGGCGCATCAGCGCCCTGAAAATCGCAACCACGCCGGAAGAAGGCTCATCGCTCATAGTAGCCGTCGCAGAGCGCCTCGGCATTTCGTATTGCCGCGGTTCCGTGGACGATGTGCTCGAGCGCTTCTGGAGTACTGCCTCCCCCGAGCAGCCGGACTATGTGGTGCGCCTGACCTCCGACTGCCCGCTGATCGACCCGCAAGTAATCGATTCCGTGATTGATTTTGCGATTGAAGGGGGCTATGATTATGCGGCCACGGATCCTGAGAGCTTCCCCGACGGACTGGACACCGAGGTGTTCCGTTTCAGCGCCCTGAAGCGGGCCTTCGAGGAAGCCACGCTGCGCTCCGAGCGCGAGCACGTGACGCCCTACATCTGGAAAAACGGAAGCGCTCGCGGAGGCACGCTGTTCAAAAGCGCCTACCTGGCAAATCCTGCCGGCACTTACAGCGCTGAAAACTACCGCATCACGCTCGACGAAGCGGAGGATTTCGAGGTCCTGTCCTCGCTCATCCGCGCCCTGGGCATAGACCGCGGCTGGAAAGAATACATCGACTATCTGGAAGCACATCCCGGCCTGAAAGGCGTCAACAGCCGCTTCGGCTACAACGAAGGCTACGCCAAATCGCTGCGGGAAGACGCTCCCGCCAAATAGAATCTGCTATGGGAAAAGGACAAGAACTCTACAAGAAAGCCAGAAAGCTTATACCCGGCGGCACCATGCTGCTTTCCAAACGCCCTGAAATGTTCCTCCCGGAGGGCTGGCCTGCTTATTTCAGCAAGGCAAAGGGCTGCAGGGTATGGGACCTCGACGGCAAGGAATACATAGACTGCTCCCTGATGGGAGTGGGCACCAACACCCTCGGCTATGGCCGCGAGGAAGTGGATGAAGCCGTGGCCCGGGTGGTCCGCGACGGCAATCTCTCGACTCTCAACGCCCCCGAGGAAGTGGCTCTGGCTGAAAGGCTTATCGGTCTCAATCCCTGGGCCTCCATGGTCCGTTTCGCCCGCACCGGCGGGGAGATCAATGCTGTGACCGTGAGAATTGCAAGGGCTGCTACAGGCAAGGACAAGGTGGCCATTTGCGGCTACCATGGCTGGCACGACTGGTACCTGTCGGTCAATCTCGGGGAAAGCGATGCCCTGGCGGGGCACCTCCTGCCCGGACTCGATCCCGCCGGCGTGCCCAAGGGCCTGCGCGGCTCCACCATCCCCTTCCACTACAACAACTTCGATGAATTGCTGGAAATTGCCACCAAGAACGACCTTGCTGCAATAAAGATGGAAGTCTGCCGCAACGACGGGCCCGAGCCCGGCTACCTGCAGAAGATACGTGAGCTCTGCACCTCGAAGGGCATAATCCTCATATTCGACGAGTGCACAAGCGGCTTCCGCGAGACCTTCGGCGGCCTCTACAAGAAATACGGAGTGGAGCCCGACATGGCGATATTCAGCAAGACTATGGGCAACGGTTACGCCATCTCTGCCGTGGTCGGCAAAGAATGGATCATGCAAGCCGCCCAGAGCACCTTTATCAGCAGCACGTTCTGGACTGAGCGCATCGGCCCCACAGCCGCCCTGGCTGCAATCGACGTGATTGAAAAGGAACGCTCCTGGGAGAAGATCACAGCCATAGGCGCAGAGAACAAGCGCCGCTGGCAGGCCCTGGCCGACAAATACGGCCTGCCCATAAAGCAGTGGGGCATCCCGGCTCTCGCCGGCTACACCTTCCAAAGCCCCAACGCCTTGGCCTACAAGACCTACATCACCCAGGAGATGCTTGCCAAGGGCTATCTTGCCGGCAACAGCATGTACACCTGCATTTGCCACACGCCCGACATCATCGACGGCTATTTCGAAGCCCTCGACCCCATATTCGCCCGCATCAGGGAGTTCGAGGACGGCAGGGACATCAGCAAGGAGCTCAAGGGACCTGTCTGCCATTCCGGTTTTGCAAGATTGAACTGATATGCGCAGGAGGCTGTTCTTTCGCGCTGACGCCGGTCCGGGAATCGGCTACGGACATTTTGTCCGCAGCCTTGCCCTGGCGTCCATGCTGAAAGACTGCTTCGAATGCCGCTTCTTCTCTTCGCAGCCCACCCCCTGGCAATATAGTCTCGCCGGTGGCATTTGCCCGCTGGAAGCTCTGCCTGCCGGAGAAGCCTGTTTCGAGGCATTTTTGGGCCGCCTTGACGGCAGCGAAATCGTGGTGCTGGACAATTATTTCTTTACTCCTGAATATCAACTGAAGATTAAGGAGAAAGGATGTAAACTGGTGTGTATAGACGACTTGCACGGCAAGCATTTCTATGCCGACCTGCTGCTCAGCCCATGCTCCGACGATGCATCCGCCTACGATCTGGAGGGTAATTCCTATATTGCCTGCGGCCCTTCGTACGCCCTTGTCGGACAGGCTTTCAGGGGTGGCTTCGTGAGCGCTTCGCGAAGCGGCGTGTTCATCTCCTTCGGAGGCGCCGACCCCGAAGGACTGACTCTCCGTTTTGCCCGAATAATCAGGAAGGAGTTTCCCGACGAGCGCATCGATGCAGTGGTAGGAGACGGCTTCCCTGTCCTTGATGAATTGACTGCCGTGCCTGGCGTTGCCGTCCACCGCAATCTGAGCCCGGCTGAAATGGCTTCTCTGATGCGCGGATCACGCATTGCCGTGTGTTCCGCAAGCGGCACCTGCTATGAGGCACTCGCCTGCGGCTGCGAGGTCTTTGCCGGTTATTACGTTGATAACCAGCAAGATTTCTATAAAATGCTGTGCCGGCGGGATCTAATCCATCCCCTTGGGAACCTGCTTGCTGACAGGGCGGATTTCGCAACACCGGCTCCTTCCGGCCGCATCCATTTCGGGGGCCTGGGAAAGCGCTTCCGCAGTCTGTTCCTCGGGCTTTCTATGGATGTAGTGCCTTATACCGACCTCACTCCGGAGCAGAGCCGGCTGGTGTGGAAAGCCCGCAACCTGCCGGAAATCCGCTGCCGTATGACCAACCCTGAACCCTTCAGTTTCGAGTCCCACACCGCTTTCGTGGAAGGCCTGAAGAAGCATACGGACAGGGAGTATTATGCATTTTTCGATGAAGGCGGACTTGCCGGAACCTACGATTTCGTGGATATCGTGGACGGCCGCAGCGCCGACCGGGGCCTCTTCGTGGTGCCCGGACGCCAGCGCAGCGGAGTCGGGGCAGCAATGGAGTGCCTTATGGAGGCCCGAATAGCCAGGCGCGGAGTCCGGGAACTGACTGCCTGCGTGCTCAGGGACAATCCCGCCTCCCTCGGCTTTCATCAGTCCGCTGGCTATGTGGTCGAGACAAGTGACGATCGTTTTTATTATCTTCGCAAAGTGTTGAAATGAGTGGTAAAACTTTCATAATAGCAGAGTTGTCGGCAAATCACGGGCATCGCCTGGAACTTGCCCTCGAGTCGCTGCGGGCTGCCCGGGATGCCGGAGCCGACGCCGTGAAGATACAGACATACACGGCGGACACCATCACCATTGACTGCGACTCCCCCGACTTTGTGGTACGAGGCACCGCCTTGTGGGACAAGCGCACCCTGTATGACCTCTACAGCGAGGCATACACCCCCTGGGAGTGGCATGAGGCCATTTTCGAAGAAGCGCGCCGTCTGGGGATCGTCTGTTTTTCCACTCCCTTCGACAAGAGTGCCGTGGATTTCCTGGAAGGCCTCGGTAATCCCATCTACAAGATAGCCAGTTTCGAAATAACCGACATACCCCTGATCCGCTATGCCGCGTCCAAACGCAAGCCTATGATCATCTCAACGGGCGTGGCCACTATGGAAGATATCTGCCTCGCGGTCAACGCCTGCCGCAGCGAAGGCAACGAGGATATAACCCTGCTGAAATGCACCTCGGCCTACCCAGCCCCGGTGGAAGACGCCAACCTCGCCACGATGTGCGACTATCCTTCCCGATTCGGGGTGCGGGCCGGAGTCTCGGACCACACGGAAGGCAGCGAAGTCGCGCTCGCTGCGGTTGCACTGGGCGCGGAGGTCGTTGAAAAACACTTTATCCTGGACAGGAGCATCGGAGGCCCGGACGCCGCATTTTCGATGCAGCGGGATGAGTTCGCGGCAATGTGTTCGTCAATCAGGAAGGTGGAGAAGGCAAAGGGGAAGGTGCACTACCCTGCCGAAGGCGACAGAATCGAGGGCAGGCAGTTCTGCCGCTCCCTTTACGTGGTGCAGGACATGAAGAAAGGCGAGGTCATCACGGAAGAAAACGTGCGCTCCATACGTCCCGGCTACGGCCTCCATCCGAAACACCTTCCCGAACTGCTCGGCAAGAGGGTGTGCAAAGACCTGGAAAAAGGCACGCGATTCTCGCTGGATTTCGTTGAAGATTAGCCCGTTACCATTTCGGCAATGGCATTGGCAACCCCGGACTGGCCGGAGCAGTACCGGGCAGCTGCCTCGCCCATCGCGCGGCAGTAATCAGGATGGTCCTTGAGCTGCTTGTACCAGGCACAGAATTCATCGCGCCCCCCGACGGCCTTCGCGGCGCCGGCGGCAATCATCTTTTCGCAATGCAGTTGCACCCCGAAAATGGGGCCGAACGACACCGGTATTCCGTAGGCTGCCGGCTCGATGACGCTGTGCGGCGAGCCGCCTCCGAAACCTGAGCCGACGAAAGCGGCAAAACCGTAACGATAGAGTTTGGACAGCATGCCCACTGTGTCCACTATCAGCACTTGGGCCTGGCAGACATCGTCTCCCGCCTCGGTGTAAAGCACTGTCTTTCCCTTGATTGCGCTTTGGATGTGCGAGAGTTGGGCCTTGCCCTGCTCATGCGGAATCACGAGGAACTTGTCGTCGGGATTTGCATTGGCGGCTGCTATGATGCACTCGTCATCCTCATCCGGAAGCGTGCTGCCTGCCACAAACACCTTTTTCCCCTCGCTCCATTCGTCCACGATGGTATCGGACCAGGGCTGGGCAGCTATGGCATTGACCCTGTCCATACGCGGGTCCCCTGCCTGGGCAATGTTCGTCAAGCCGTTGGCTTCCAACACCTTGTATGAGGACTCGCTGTTGACGATGATCTTCGTGAAACAGGTCTTGAAGGCATTCAGGTAGGGCTTCCCCAGAGGCTTGAAATAGATCATTTCCTGCACGAAGCGCGCAGAAATAAGGTATGCGGGAATTCCTCTCCTGCGCAGTTCGTGTAGGTATCCCAGCCAGTAATCGCTTATGGACACGATCACGCGCACGGGACGCACGGCATCAAGGAAACGGCGCACGTTCCAGGGGGTGTCCAGGGGGAGGTAGAACACGAAATCGACCACGGGATCATCCTTCAGGTATTCATATCCGGAGGGAGAGAAAAAGGTCGCAAGGAACTTGAATTTAGGATATCTGGCACGTATCGCCGCTATGACGGGCCGGGCTTCTTCGAACTCGCCGTACGAAGCGGAATGGACCCAGATGATGTCGTCCACCCCTTTGCAGGCGGCTTCGATACGCTTCATCTGCCCCATACGGCCGGCTATGAACTGCAATGCTTTGGATTTCATAAGTACTTGGCTGTGTGTGTGGAAGCTTTCTTCAAGTCTTCAGGTGTGCCTTCGAAAACGATACGTCCGCCTTCGTCGCCGGCTTCCGGGCCAAGGTCGATGACCCAGTCGGCGCTGCGGATCACGTCGGGGTTATGCTCCACCACCACGAGGGAGTGGCCGGCAGCAAGAAGCGCGTCGAAGCTCTTGAGCAGTTTCTCCACGTCGTAGAAATGCAGGCCGGTGGTCGGCTCGTCGAATATGAACAATATCTTTTCGGCTTTCTTGTCTCTCCTGCTGAGACTCAGGAAATAAGCCAGTTTGATTCGCTGGCTTTCGCCTCCGGACAAGGTGCTGCTGCTCTGGCCGAGGCGGATATAGCCCAGACCCACGTCCAGCAGGGGCTGCAGGCGCTCCGCCACCTCCTTTGCCTCCGGTTCTTCTCCTTCGGCAAAGAATTCTGCCGCCTGCGACACGCTCATGTTCAGGATGTCGTCTATGTTCTTTCCGCGGTAACGCACCTCGAGCACGTCGGGCTTGAAGCGCTTGCCGCCGCATTCGTCGCAGACCATGGTCACGTCGGCCATGAACTGCATCTCGATTTTGACCACCCCTTCTCCCTGGCATTCCGGGCAGCGGCCTCCTTCCTGGTTGAAACTGAAGAAGTTGGGGCCGAAACCATTGATCTTGGCGTACTGCTGCTTTGCAAACAGCTCGCGGATGGCGTCATATGCCTTGAGGTAGGTCACGGCGTTGGAGCGGCTGCTACGGCCGATGGGATTCTGGTCCACGTATTCGACTCTCTGTATGCGGTCAAGGTTGCCGGAAAGGCGACGGAACACTCCGGGCAGGTCTCCGGAATCGTTGATATGGCGGTACAGGGCAGGATACAGTATGTCCCCCACAAGGCTGGATTTGCCCGAGCCGCTGACGCCGGTCACCACGGTCAGCACGCCCAGGGGGAAACGGACGTCGATGTCTTTGAGGTTGTGCTCATGGGCGCCTTCGACGCAGATGCTGTACTGCCAGGGGCGGCGGGTGCGTACGTAACGGTGGCGCACGCCGTCGAGGTATTGCAGCGTCAGGGATTCATCCAGCTGGGCATTGGTGAAATTGCCGGGGTTGCCTTCGAATATCACCTTTCCGCCGAATTCTCCGGCTCGGGGGCCCATGTCGATGAGCCAGTCGGCGGCGCGTATGATTTCTTCATCGTGCTCCACTACGATGACTGTGTTGCCAAGGTCGCGGAGGCGTTTCAGCACTTTTATAAGCCGCTCTGTGTCACGGGGATGCAGGCCAATGCTCGGCTCGTCGAGTATATACATGGAGCCGACCAGCGATGAACCGATGGCGGTCACGAGGTTGATTCTCTGGCTCTCGCCGCCGGAAAGCGTGTTGCACGCCCGGCTCAGGGTCAGGTAGCCCAGGCCCACGTCGTCGATACAGCGGAGCCGGGATATGATTTCGTCGCGCGGCTCGGCAGCCACCGAGGCTTCCGTCTCCGAAAGATCCAGATGCTCCATGAAGCCGATGAGCTCGCGGACGTTCATGTCGAGCAGTTCGGCTATGTTCTTGCCTCCCACACGCACCCAGAGTGCCTCTTTACGCAGGCGCGAGCCCTTGCAGTCGTGGCAGGTGGTGCGGCCGCTGAAGCGGCTGAGCATATATTTGTACTGGATTTTGTAGCGCTGAGTTTCCACCCACTCGAAGAACTCACTTATGCCCACGAGAGAGTGCTCGTCGCCGGGCACGCTGCGGGCGTTCCATATAAGGTCCTTTTCGCGGGCGCTGAGTTCGCACCAGGGCTTGAAGGCGTCTATCTTGTAGTCGGGAGCCAGCTGGACCAGATGGTCCTTGAACCAGCTCATCTTGTCGCCTCTCCAGCAGGCGATTGCGCCGTCGTAGATGCTGCGGGTCTTGTCGGGCACGACGAGGTCCTCGCTGATGCCGATTATCTTTCCGAGGCCGCCGCAGGTGGGGCAGGCGCCGAGCGGGCTGTTGAAACTGAAGAGGTAGTCGTCCGGCTCAATGAACTTGATGCCGTCGAGTTCGAAGCGGCTGCTGAAATGCTTCACCACGCCTTTGTCGGTGGCGATGGCCATATTGCCTTCTCCCCTGGCGAACGCATCCGATATGCTGCCAAGAAGGCGCGTACGGTCATCAAGGTCGCGAAAACGGTCGACCAGGAGCCAGGCCTCTGCGGGTTCTCCGGACTGGAGTATGTCTTCAATCTTGGCGGGCTTGCCGTCGGCCCAGAGGCGGTTGTAGCCGTCTTCCTTCAGTTGGAGAAGGAGTTCGGTGCGGTCGGTGCGGGCCTTCCAGCCGAGGTCGGCCAGTATATAGTACGGACCGGCAGTGCCGCCAGCCTCCAGTTCGTTAGGGCCAATGTCGGCTGGCGACACTGCCGCTCCTCCTGACTCCATCCAGGCGACCACGTCGGATACGCCTTCCTTGCGGACTTCCCTGCCGCTGACCGGGCTCAAGGTGCGTCCGATGCGGGCGAAGATGAGCCGCAGGTAGTCGTAGATTTCCGTGGTGGTGGCCACGGTGGAGCGGGGGTTCTTGATGTTTACCTTCTGCTCTATTGCGATTGCCGGGGGTATGTCTTCTATGCCGTCCACGTCGGGTTTTGACATACGGCCGAGGAACTGGCGGGCATAGGAGCTCAGGCTTTCGGCGAAGCGGCGCTGGCCCTCGGCAAAGAGGGTGTCGAACGCCAGGCTGGACTTGCCGCTGCCCGATATTCCGGTCACGACAACGAGCTTGCCGCGCGGGATTTCCAGCGTGATGTTCTTAAGGTTGTTGACCCGCGCACCGCGGATTATTATCTTTCCTTCTTTCGGCATTTCAGTCTTTTATGGCGTGGTCGCCGTGCAATTGTTCCCCTGCCCATATCCTGGCTCCGGTCCATTGCGAATCAGGCTCGGTCCAGAACGGATCGTCCGACGGGAGACCGAGGGGCAGGAAAACGGTCAGGCAGTGGTAGAGCGATCCGGTGTTCACGTATTTTTCGGCCATTTCTGGTTGCGAGCCGCTGAATCCGACCCGCAGCCAGCCGTTGGAGTCGAACGTGTCTTTGTGGGCGAACTGCCTCCGTATCACGGCCCCGAGAGCTGAGCGAACGCCGCCCGGGGTGAGTTCCTCCGGCAGGGTGCCGTTCAGGGCATCCTGGGCGAGGCAGTGGAAAACGCCTGTCCGGCAGGCGGTTATTGAGCGCCCGAGCACGGGATAATAGCCCTCCGGGGAAATCATCCGCTCGAGTATTGCGGAGTAGCGGGTGTGCCTCTTGAGCTCGGTGCCTATGAATTCATAACCCTGTATGTTGTGTTTCTGCATGGTTTTCAGTACGTCCAGCAGCATTGGGTGTATCACGTAGCTGTTGTAGTAATCCATATGGAAAGCCTTGCCGTCTCCGTACACTCCGTCGCCTTTGTAGAAAGCGTCCCGGAAGCGCTCCACGCCGTAGAGCATGCGGGCTGTGTCGCATTCGCCGGTGAATTCCAGAAGGCAGGCTTCCACCTGGGAAGCGAAGAGCAGCCAGTTGCTTTCGTAGGGCTTGATAGTGCGGGTCGCCTTGAGGGCGGCGACGAGATTGCCGCGGTCTTCTTCAGGAAGCAGCTTCCAGAGCTGACGGGGAGCGCGCACCAGGCCCTCGGCAAGGTAGGCGGCATCCACGAGCGGCTGCGTGCCGTGGTCGAAAGCCATATAGTCCGGACTCTGCGGATTGACGGCGTTGGCAAGCGCCTTTCTGGCCTGCTCTCGATATTCTTCCTGCAGGCCGGATTCCCAGGGGTCCGTTATCCATTCATTCTCAAGCCATGGAGCGATTCCGCAGACCGTGCGCCCAAGGGCCTCCAGATACGAAAAGTCCCTGCGCTTGCCGGCCGTGTCCGGAGATTCGTAGGGCATATTGGCCCGAAGGGTTTCACCGGCCGTGTTCATAATCACGGGGCGTGCAATTCTATCCAGCGTGCGCACCCATTCCCGGCGCGGCGATTCTTTTCCGCAGGAGATGAGCACGAGGGCGGCAGCGAGCAGCAGGCAATACTTTTTCATCTTTGTCAGCCTTTAAAATAAACAAGATACTTTTTCCATCCCGGATGCTTCCCTTCCAGCCGGCAGACCAGAAGGTGCTGCAGGACCACGATGACCAGCGGCACGAAGAAAAAAAGGACGAACTTCCAGAAATACGGGACCGCATCCGAACGGTAAAAGGGATATCCGAAAACGATGTGCCAGAGATACATCCAGATCGTGTTCTGGCCAATGAACAGGAGCGGCCTGAGGCTAAGCACCGGCAGCCAGGCCTTGCGGCTGATCCAGACAGCAGTGCTGCACAAGGCGCCCCAGAGAATAAAATATGCCCCCGGAGGATACTTGAAAGCCTGCATATTGAGCCATGAGCCTTTATCGGCAGCCACGCTGAACGCAAAGGGAATGAATGCGGCAAGGAGCACGGCAAGGGTCGCGACGCCGCGCTTGAAGTCGAATCTGCGCAAAGCCAGGCCGAGGAAGAACACGCTGCCGTAGCCAAGGACATAGAGCAGCCAGTCACTGACGAAATGCCCGGGTTTCAGGGGCTTGAGCCAGGCAATCAGTCCATGCTGCCCCGCCAGCATGGCGGCAAACACCAGCACGGCCAGCCACCACTTGTCGATGCGTTTCTCAAGGGCCACCAGAGGCGGCGTCAGCAGCATCACGATAAGGAAGACCCTGAATATCCACACGAAATTGATGGACGGATTCAGGCGGAGTTTCAGCGAGCCCCAGATCTTTTCCGGCGGGATGGGGGCCGACCATCCGAGGGCCGCGCACGCCCAATGCACAAGGAAAAAACCGGCAAGGAAGAGGTAGAGAGGTATCAGGAGCCGCTTCGCCCGCTTCCAAACGAAGGCCGGATAAGGTCCGGTGTCCCGCCCGGAATAAGACAGTCCCGACACGAAAATCATCAGCGGCACATCGAAGGTCCTGATCTGGAAGAAAACGTTTTCATTCGGAAGGCCCAGATGGGCGAAAACAATCATCAAAAGCCCGATGAAGCGCATCAGGTCTATAGCCGGTTCTCTTTTCTGGACCCATTCCATAAGATGCAAAGATAGCAAAACAATATCAGAAATAATATGTACATTTGCTGCGATATGAAAAAAATGCGATGCCTCTCGTTGCTGGCCGCAGTCCTGCTGGCCGCACTCCCCCTCAGGGCCCAGAAACTCTACTTCACGCAGGACGAAATGCCGGACATGCTAAGGTGCCTGCCCGCTCCTCCCGCAGAGGGAAGTTCAGAATTCGACCGCGACATCCTGCGCTACATGTGGGGCAAGACCCAGCGGGAAGACAAGTCGAGGGCCGCACAGGCCGCCCTGGACGCCACATGGTCTCTGGACACTCTTGCAGCCATAATGAGCGTGCCGTTCGGAAAGGCGATCAGCAAGGAGGCGACCCCCGAGATTTACGCCCTCCTGGTCGACGGCATTTCGACCATAGAGCAGGTGCGTCTCAAGCCCAAGGCTTTCTACAGCCGCAAGCGCCCCTATGTGTATTTTCACGAGCATTCGCTGACAGTCTGGGAGGAGAATGAGCTTTCCGGCGAAGGATCCTATCCTTCCGGGCACACGATAAGGGCCTGGAGTGCCGCCCTGCTGCTATCAGAGGTCAATCCGGCTGCCTGCGAGGCGCTGTTCGCAAGGGCCTACGCCGCAGGCGAAAGCCGCGTAATTGCCGGTGCGCACTGGCAGAGCGACGTGGACGCAAGCCGCCTTGCTGCCAGCATAGCCTACGGCAGGCTCCAGTCCAGTTGCGAATATCGTAAACAGGTCAAGCGGGCGAAGAAAGAATTCAGCCGGCTTTGAGGGTCTTCCGGTAGTGGCACTGGAGCACCGACCCGCAGTCGCCGTGCCAGTTGTGCATGCCGTTGCCAAGGCAGTTGCGCCATTCTTTACAGTCTTTGCATATTCCTTTCCGGGCCCAGCCGCGGTCGCGGAAAGGCTGGAAGCGGGTGTTCCAGACTTCGTAGAAATTGTCTTCGTAGATGCTGCCCTGCGAAAAGCGGTCACGGTCTATGTTGGGGCAGGCGCATATCCTGCCGTCAATCAGGATGGAAGCTATGTTGATTCCGGCGTGGCAGAAATACCGGGTGTCCCGGACCTTCTCCTCGTAGCGGCCGAGGTAACCCTCGCAGCTGAACGTGACTTTCATCGGGCCGCCGGCTTCCCGCTTTGCCTGGATGAAGTCCATCAGGAGGGTGAATTCATCGTCCGACAGGTGCATTTCCGGATCGGAGGCGGCACGGCCTATCGGGATTATCGTGAAAATACGCCATTGCCTGACGCCCAGGGAGGCCAGCAGCTCGTAGATCTGCTGCAACTCGCTTATATTCCGCTTGTTGAGACAGGTCACGACATCGGCGACGAGCCGGGGCTCGGCAGCCATGATGCCGATTGCGCGGACGGCATGCCGGAAACTGCCCGGGACGCCACGCATCCAGTCGTGACTCTCTTCCAGCCCGTCGAGACTTATGGTCATCACCCTCATGCCGGCTTCCATCATCTCGGCGTGCCTGCGCTCGTCGTAGAACCATCCGTTGGACACCATGCCCCAGCCGACCCCCCGGGAGCGTATGGCCCTGCCGGCTTCTGCCAGGTCGGGACGCATAAGCGGTTCGCCTCCGGTCAGCACGACCGTGAAATCCCCGGGCCTGTGGTCTTTGGGGATTGTGTCCAGCGCCTTGAGGAAGTCGGCAAGCGGCATATCCTTTTCCCTGCTGAGCACCGAGCAGTCACTGCCGCAATGACGGCAGTGGAAATTGCATCTTGTCGTGCACTCCCAGAACAGATAGTTCAGTTCGTGCACCCTGGTCTCGTTTTCCCTGAAGAGCCGGAATAAAAAACTATTCATAACACAAATATAATGCAAGATTTTGTCGGTTCTTGCATTTAATAGACAAATAAAGATTATTTTTGTGCTATGAAATGGTTGCATAATTTATTGAAAGGAGTCTCGCTGTCAACGGCCTTGTTCATATTCCAGGCCTGCTACGGGACACCGCAGAACCCTATGTTCGAAGAACGTGGAGAAGCGTCGATGACATTTGTCGTCCGCTCCGCTTCCAGCGGAGAGCTCCTGAAAGGGGTCGTCATCAGCGGATCGGACAATGACTTTGGGGGCAAGTATTATCAGGAACTTGGAGTCACCGATGCTGACGGTCGTTGCAAAGTGAGCATTCCGTATTACAGGAATGCACAAGGCCCCTGGCTGAAGTTTGAAGACCCATCCGGCACTTATGAGGCCAAGGATACGGTTCTGTTCGACCTTCGCGAGCGCGACATAGAAGTCAGATTGAGCGACGTGAAATGAAAGCAAGGATTCTTTTTTGCACAGCTGCTTTTCTGGCTGCCTGCATTCCTGCTTTAGCATCAGAGGACGACACCCTTTCTTTCAGGAAGAGTTTCTCGCTGGAAATCAGCTCCGGCGTCCAGCCCCTGCATATGATGGGCTCGCCTGCGCTGACAGAAGAATTGGAGATGGCACGGAAAGGTATGGCCTTTGTCAAAAATTCCGATATCTTCTGCTTGCCGTTCACTCTTACGGAGGTGTGGCGTGTAGCCCCCCACTGGGATTTGTGCATTTCGGAAGGAGTGTGCTGGAAAGTGATTGACGTGGTGCAATACGATTCTTTCGGCGTCGACCCCCAGGGCAAGCCGCGCTATGACCTCAAGAAGCGCTCCCCTGCGGGGCGCAAGTCCCCATTCCCGACTTTTACCCTGTATTGCCAGGCAAGGCTTATATGGTCGCCCAAGTGGAAGGTGACGGTGTATTCCGCTGTGGGCGCAGGATTGTTCTCGACGCTTGACTCCGTGATCGGTGTTTGCCCCGTGCCCGGAATCACGCCTGTCGGCCTGAGGTACGGCGGCAAACATCTGTATTTCTTTGCCGAGGCCACCCTCAGTCCTCTTGCCACCTTCGGCCACGGAGGCCTGGGCTGGCGTTTCTAATTGCGCCGCAGCAGGATTGAGAGCAGGGCGAAGACGCCAAGCGCCAGAGGATAGTACAGGTGGCCGATAATTGCGGCCGCCGACACTCCCGCAAGGCCGGAAGCCATCAGCATCTGCGCTCCATATGGCAGGATTCCCTGTATCAGGCAGCTGAACGTGTCGAGAATGCTGGCGGTGCGGCTGGGATTCAGTTTGAACTTTTCCGTGATGTCCTTTGCCAGGGGGCCCGTCGTTATGATGGCGATGGTGTTGTTGGCGGTGCAGGCGTTCACGAGGCACACCAGGGCCGCAATGCTCAGGGATGCCGCTTTCGCGCTTCTGATCCGGCGTGTCAATCCATTGATAATGAATTCCATGCCTCCGTTGTGGCGGATGATGTCCAGCATTCCGCCCGCCAGAAGCGTGACTATGATCAGTTCCCCCATACCGGCAATGCCTTCCCCTGCCGCAGCCATCCATCCCACAAGTCCGTATCTCCCGCACGCCACTCCGATGATGCCGTTCACCAGAAGCCCGGACGCCAGCACTGCAATCACGTTGATGCCGGCAAGCGCCAGGCCGATGACTATCAGGTACGGAAGCATCTTCACCCATTCTATCTCTGCGATTTCCAGCGGCTTGTCCACTTCCCCGCCTATGATCACGTAGATTATGGTCACGAGCACGGCTGCAGGAGCAGCGATGAGTATGTTCGCCCGGAACTTGTCCCGCATCTGCACGCCCTGGCTCTTTGTGGCCGCCACGGTGGTGTCGGAGATGAATGAAAGGTTGTCGCCGAAAAACGCTCCGCCCACGACGATTGCGGTCAGCAGCGGGACGCTTGCTCCGACCTGTGCGGCAAGTCCGGAGGCGACCGGCACCAGGGCCACGATTGTGCCCACGCTGGTGCCGATGGCCATCGAGATGAAGCACGCGGCAAGGAAGAGGCTGGCAAACAGGAAGCGCGAAGGAAGGATACGGAGGGTGAAATTCACCGTGGCGTCTATCGCTCCGATTTCTTTGGCGGTGGCGGCAAATGCCCCTGCGAGCACGAATATCCATATCATCATCAGCACGTTGGCATCCCCCGCTCCCCTGGAGAAAATGGAGATGCGTCCGTCCATGTCGAAGCGCGAACGCCAGCCGCCGCCGGCAGGTCCTGGACTGGGTGTGATCAGGATGGCATAGACGGAAGCCACAAGGAACGCCGCCGTCACGGGAATCTTATAGAAGTCGCCGGCAATGATCGACGACACGAGATAGACCACAAGAAACACCAGCAGCGGACTCACCGCCAGCCACCCGCTCATAGGGGCTTTTCCACTCGAAGATTGTTCTGACATACTAACCAACCGTTATGCGCTGACAGGCAATTACTTTCTTAACCGGTCCCGCATCAGGTTGCAAAGATATCAAGAATTTTTTTGAAAAGAATATTGCAATTCAAGAAAAAGTGATTATATTTGCATCCGCGTTTAACGCAGACCAGCGCACCTGGTGCGGTAGTTCAGCTGGTTAGAATGCCGGCCTGTCACGCCGGAGGTCGAGGGTTCGAGTCCCTTCCGCACCGCAAAAAGTGCCTTCTACACATGTAGGAGGCACTTTTTATGTTTCCTGATGCTACTTCCTCTAAAGATTTACCCGATCTTCCGGAAAACCATTCTCAGTTTTCCTGCCAGATATGAAGAAGAGCTGACATCATAGTAGTTCGTATTGGCTTCCATCCAGAACACTCCGGAGTCATAAGTAATATTGATATCCTCAAGGGCAATAGACTTATCGCCCGACCTGAATGATGATGGATAATCAATGGAAATGATTCCTTCCGCATCCACTTTGTAGTGGAACTCAAACTCACTCATATTAATTAAGCACATAGTGCCGGCCATTTCCACCTCGGAACTGGGGCAAGGAACATAGAAATTGATTTGCGCCAAGCGGTTCACGCCTTCGGCAGTACAAACTATATTGCTAATCATCGGGCTTTTACCATTGACAGCAATAGTCCCCGACCAGTTGTATTGCATCATTGGGACAAGAAGATCCGTGTCCTTTTCGGCCCGGTCGGCCAATTTTACCGGGGAACTGAAAGTAGCCTCCTTGAGTTCGTAGGCGCCAGAAATCTCCGAAATTGAGTGTATTGTAGCTGCCGTCATGACATCATCACTCTTCACCTGGCAGGAAGAAACAGCCAGAGTGGCCGCTATTGAAATCAAAACAAATTGAATCTTTTCCACTGTTGTAACATTTAATCTACCGCAAAAGTGGCCATGTGACACTAGTATTACAAATAAATGTTCGTGAACACGTCAATTTCGACCATGAACACGACATTATGGGGCATGAGTGATGTAAGAATGCTTACGTAGGATGTTAATGATACAGTTATATCGTAATCATTTGAAGATTTTGGTGAGTATCGCCGGTTTTTTATATCTTTGCAGAACTATGAGTTCGAAGGATATCATACAAGGAATTAAACAGATTGCTCTGCAAGTGTTGCCTGACGGCGCTGATGCCATTCTCTTTGGCTCACGCGCCAGGGGGGATGCACGGGGTGATTCTGATTGGGATATCCTTATTCTTATAAGTGGCGCAAGGGCAAATGGAGATGATTTTGCTAATTATGCCTATCCTTTTGTTGAATATGGCTGGTCTGTAGGAGAACAGATCAATCCATTGATTTATTCTTACGAGGATTGGGCAAAGCGCAGCATCACTCCGTTTTACAAGAATGTTCAATCAGAAGGAATAAGCCTATGTCATTAACTGCTGAAGAGAGACAGGCGATTGTGGTTTATCGTTTGAGGATGGCGCACTAATTGCCCGGCTCCAGAATATGAGGCATACTGGAGACTATGATGATTTTATGGACTGGACGCAAGAAGATGTCGAGCCATACATCGCAAAGGTCGAAGAGTATGTCGAAAAGATTAAAAAAGTGATCTATAAAGTGGCATAATTGCTTTTTTTACACCCATGTTTCACTGATTGGTGTCCCGATTTACCATAACAAGTTGATTATAAATAAGTTAAGCGTTTATATAGTTTCGGTTCGAGTATCACCTACCGCACGAAGAGACAAGTTCGAAAGGACTTGTCTCTTTTGTGTATAGACAAGTAGTTGGAAATCTGTCAGAGACTATTGCAGGAAGAAATAATTTCATTACCTTTGTAGCGGTGATATGTTCAAAGTTAATGTTTGAACAATGTTACAGACATCTATCCGCTAAATGGGTGTCTGTTTCTTTTTTCAAATAGGCCCTTAACCGAGGGGAGGTACTGAATGCAAGCCTCGATTGTTCTCTCACACAATTCAAACATTAACACATAACACCATGAGAACAAATCAGACGCTGATTCAAATCTCCGTTGGAGTGAAGGTTTTGAAGCTTGTCAAGGTGCGTTCGTACAAACGACGCCGACGTGGCAAGATTGAGAAGGTAAAGAGCCACTATCGCAGATATTAGCGGTATCTGAAGTAGGATAGGCTTTTGCCGTGCCGCAAGGCTCTCTGCTCTATCCCCTCGGTTTTTATTCATAGACTTCCATCCAAACGGCAAAGTCATATATCTCCTGCATGTCATGGAGAATAGTTCGATAATTTGACCGGGTACCGCATGAGAGACAGCTTCGCAAGAGGTTGTCTCTTTTTTTCTTTTCCGCCTGCCCGCGAAGCCCCTCCGGCTGCCGCGAAGACAACGTCAGCCTTCCCACATCGTCCTCGCGCCCGGTTTCGCGGCGCTTTCGCCCCTCCGCCTGCCGCGAAGACAACGTCAGCCCTGCTACATTGTCCTCGCGATTTGTTCAGGCTTTGTAAATTCGGAAAGAGTTTCTACTTTTGTGGTAGAATCACAGGAAATTCAGGCAGATCATAAAAATGGCAAAGAAAATATACCATAAAGCTATCTTTCTGGCAGATCACAGGGACGAGGAGCACTTCGAGTATACCAAATTGACCCTGTGCTTCTCGGATAAAGGTCCTTACCTGTTGGAGGACGTCTTTACTCCGGGCTCTTCCGCCGGCAACTACGGCGGCGGGACCGTCCGTACCGACCTGCCGGCCAATTTCTACCAAGGCCAGACACCGGAGACCTTTGCTCAGCATTTCGGAGAACGCTTCCGCGATCAGATCCGGCAAAATGCCGAACTGGCAGCATTCCTCGAAGAAGCCAACGGCAAGACCAGGTAATATAAGCCATCCGGCAGGTGCCCGCCGGAATTTTATTTTCTTTGCGCCCTACAGAACAGCGATTCCCGAGGGGGTTACGAGCATTGGTATTCTGGCGTTCCGTGGGTGTACCAATCTGGCTTCCATCACGATTCCTTCTAGCGTAACCAGCATAGGGAAATTTGCGTTTATCTCCTGCCTCAGTCTTACCTCGGTGGAAATCCCTGAGAATGTGACCGCTATCGGATTCAGGGCTTTTGCCTTCCGCCTCGGTCGATGCATATAAGGCCGCCCCGTTCTGGTCCGACTATGCCGGTCGCATAGTGGCGAAATAGTTACTGGTTCTTTTTCCAGTCCTGGGGGGTGAGGCCGGTGATGGATTTGAAGTTGCGGTAGAAGGAGGTGTAGGAGGAGAAGCCGGAGTCGGCGGCTATATCGGGGAGAGTACCAGGAGTGAGATCGAGTACGCAAAGAAGAACGGGAGAGGGGTGAGGTATTTAGAGTAAGATTCTTTTTTAGTACATTTGCGTTGTTATGAGTTCGAAGGAAATCATGCAGGGGATTAGGCAGATAGCGTCTCAGGTGCTGCCAGAGGGCGCTGATGCTATTCTTTTCGGTTCGCGGGCCCGTGGTGATGCCCGAGGCGATTCGGACTGGGATATCCTGATTCTTATCGGAGGGGCAAGGGCAACCGGAGAAGATTTTGACAATTATGCATACCCCTTCGTTGAGTATGGATGGTCCGTCGGAGAGCAAATCAATCCTTTGATATATTCCTACGAGGACTGGCACAAGCGCAGCATCACTCCTTTCTACAAGAACATTCAATCTGAAGGAATAAGTCTATGCCATTAACAGATGCATGAAGATGTTGAGCCTTATATTGCAAAGGTGGAGGCATACGTCGAAAAGTTGAAACGGATAATCTATAAGCGCGATTAGTTTTACGCCTATTTTACACCAAATTCGGCACTCCTGCTACTAACTTATTTATACTGAGGATTATACGAAATTTCTTTCGAGTCTCACCTACCGCTCGAGAGATAACTTCACAAGAGGCTGTCTCTTTTTTTCTTTTCTTTTCCCCCAACCCGCGAAGCCCCTCCAGGGTCCCGCGAAGACAACGTGGGAACCGCCACGTCGTCCTCGCGCCCGGCTTCGCGGCGCTTTCGCCCTTCCGGATGCCGCGAAGACAACGTCAGCCTTCCCACATCGTCCTCGCGATTTGTTCAGGCTTTGTATATTCGGAAAGAGTTTCTACCTTTGTATCGGAATCGTCGCAGGGAATTCGGGTAGAAGGGATGACAACCCTCTCAAGTAATCTTGATTCGAGCCCTAAAGTCAGCGTCCCAGGCTGGCTTTATTTTTTTGCAGTGATACAGTACTGTACATACTCGTCAGTACTCTTCTGATGTCCTGCAAGAAGGCGTATTCCGTCGCAAGTGCAAAAGCAGCAGTCTTCCAATCATGATTACAAAGATTATCTCTGCGTCGGGTTTTGGATGAAGGAGAAATAGTTGTAAAATTGGAGGATATAGCAAGATACAACGCCACAGAATTAAGTATGTTCGTTTTAGGAGTAAATGACGGTGAGGTCAATGAGACACCAAACCGCTCATACCGGTCCACTCAGGTGGCAGGGTAGGCTACAAAACGCCCTGTTTTTGAGTCTATGGGTACCGGCCGGTGGACCGGTGTGCTCAGCAAACGCCCGTTACAGCCACGGGCCAGTCTTGCAGGATCACTTATAGATTGGCTTTGCCTTTACAGGGCTGACGGTGGCGGTTTTCTGGTAAGTTATCTTGCCGTCATAAACATCGTAGGGGTGTCCTGTGATAGTGGCACTGGTTGCTGTAATGTCATCGAAATAATACACGAATTTACTTCCCCTCTCATTTGAGACCGCAAGCCGGTAGGTCTTTCCTTTCTTGAAGCATTCTACCGAATAGAGGTCCTCCAGGTGGGCTTCATAACTGGGGTTCGCGACCAAAGCATCAGTGCTTATAAAAAACGCAAAAAACAAATGCCCGCTCTTTGCCGTAAAATCCCAGAGGCATACCGGCGACCCTGGCATGGAGGCTTCGTTTTCAGTAATCCACTGTTTGCTGATGGAGGATGGAATGCTGACCGGGGTCCATTTGTCGTCGTCAAGCATGTTGCATGATGTGAGTGCCAAAAAGGCGGCGAAGGCAATAAGCAGTTTTTTCATGGGGTATTCTTTTTTGCAAAGATATAAAAAATCTCTCAACCCGGGGGACTCGATAGCCTTAAAGATACCGGGAGATGAACTCGGCGGGAGAGATTATCTCCGGTCCCGTAGTGCCGAGGACGTTGTCGGGGTCGGCGATTTTTTGAAAGTCATGCTTGTTGCACGTAATAATTATGTCACAGCCGCTTACCGTTGCGTTGACAAATTGGAGAATGTCTTCAAAGTCGGGGCCGGACAATGCGCAGGCGTATTCATATTCGCACCCGGTGCTGTCTGATATGCAGCTGATATAATTGAGCAGGTTCTGCACTGTCGGCGCAACTTTCTCTTTCCCGGCTTTTTTGCGCAGGACGTATGCAATGTTGGCCATGGAAAGGTAGCTTGTTACCACTTCATCGATCCTGCCACTCTTGCGCCATCCGTCCAACACACGCAGGCAGTCGTGGCACTCACTTTCTGCCAATAGCGGATTGAGGAAAATGTTGGAGTCCAGAAACGCTTTCATCAGTCGTGCAATTTTGACAGGATGTAATCCAGCCTGTCATCTGCAGGCTCGCCAGCAGGAGACTGGCCGGCGGCAATGCCTACAAGTCCCAGAAGGACGGGGTCTGTGACCTCCTCCGGTATAAGGGAAAGGCTATTGTCTCTGGCCGCGTCTTCTTCTATGAGTTGCTCGACATATCTCTTGAAGGACAATGACTTGGCCCTTGCCTTGATGCTGATTGCCCTCACTACGGGGCCCCTGAGGTCTATCAGTTTTCTTTGAACTGTTTCCATACATCGCCAAAGTTAGTAAATATATATAACAATTCAAAAAATATATATATGAATATTTCGCCTGCAGCTCAAAACCTATGCCTGCGGAGCGTTCTGCCTGACGTATTCGGTGGGTGTGCACCCGAGGAACTTGTGGAAGGCGGAGGCGAATCCCGGAGACCGTTGCAGAGCCTTTTGGTTTTCCAAAATATATTCTATCTTTGCTACAGAGTTAAAGTTATGAAAAAGATTGTATTAGCGTTATTGCTTTTCCTCCCGGCCGCACTGTGGGCCCAGGGAACGCTTGGCCTTCGTCTGGACGGGGGCGTGTCATGGATGCGGGGCGGTGGTATCGAAGGATCCAGCGACAAAACGATGACGGCCATCCAGCCCCAGGGCGGCGCGGGCCTTTTCTTCAATTTCAGTCCCGCTTTCCGGCTGGGACTTGACTATGGCTATACCCGGATGCTGCGCGAGAAGACCAATTCGAGCCTGCAGACCCGGCCTGACGGAGGGGCGAGCGGCGACGTCTATTGCGACTTCAAGACCAACTTCCATAGCGTCGGGCTGTCCGGAGAGCTGAACCTGCTTGGCCTTGGAGGCAGGAAAAAGCCCGTTTCCCTCTATGCGGGAACCGGGGTCGCCTGCCTGTTCGCCGAGGGCAACAGCTACACCATAAGTGTCAGCAATACCATCAAGCCCGACAAGACCGGCAATACTGTCCACGTGACCGGCCACAATGAGGGTCACCGGTATGTCGTGCCCTGTATCCCCGTCACGCTGTCGCTGGAATGCGTCATTCTCCCGCAGGTGGCGCTGCGGATCGGCGGCGGTTATCGTTTCGTACTTGCGGGCCAGCAGGCACTCTCGCCCAAGGGCGAGGCCTATGCCACCGCAGGGCTTTGTTTCCAACTGATGCAATAAAAGATGAAGTATATGAAGGACAAAGGCATTTGGCGCAGCAGGGCACTGGCATTCCTGCTACTGGCTCCACTCTCGTTCCCCTCTTGCGAGAACCGGCATCCGGAGATGGACATAATGATGAAGACCGATTTCAGCGAAATCATAGAGGCCATCACCAACGCCAACAATTCGCTCTCCGAAAAGCTGGCGCAGATCGAAGAGTCGCTGCGGAAGGGACTGTCCGACAGCAAGAGCGCGATGGATCTGATACGTCAGGCCGTTGCCTCTTTGACCGGCACCATCGAGGAGAAACTGGCGGCCGTCGAGGCGGCGGTGAAATCCCAGACCACGAGTCTGGAGACGAAACTGGCGCTGATAGAAGCCGCTGTCAGCAACGGCTTTGCCGATGCCGCCTCCGCCCAGGCCTTACTGAAGCAGGCGGTCGATTCGCTTGGCGGCACGATGGAAGAAAAGCTTGCCGCCATCGCAGCTGCCATCGCAGACCAGACAACCTCCCTGTCATCCCGCCTGGACTTGATTGAAACGGCTGTAGGAGAAGGGTTTGCAGATGCGTCCGAGCGGCACGGCCTCATCCGGACCGCCGTGGAGTCTCTCAGCGGCACGGTGGAGGAGAAACTCACCGCCATCGCTTCGGCAATGGACAGCCAGTCCGCGAGCCTGGACACGAAACTGGCCCTTATCGACGCAGCCGCTACGGCAATCGAAGAAATCGGACTCGAGGCGAAGGCGCAGTTGATCCAGCAGGCGCTTTCTTCCCTGGGCGGTACGGCAAGCCAGAAACTGACAGCCATCCAGACGGCCCTGGAGAGCCAGTCCACGAGCCTTTCGTCGAAGATTTCACTCATCGAGACGGCACTTGCCAACGGCTTTGCCGATGCCCAGACGGCAATCGGCCTGCTGCAGACTGCCGTGGGGGCCCTGAAGACGCAGGTGGGCGATATGGACACGGCGCTCTCGCAAGACATTGCCGACGTAATCGCCGACCTTGGCACCCTCTCGTCCTCGCTCACTACGGGGCAGATAGCCCAGGCGCTCTCCCAGATACTTGCCGCAGTGCAGAGCCAGACCGACTACAGCCAGGCCCTGGCCGATATCAAGAAAATCATCGAAGACCTGACAGAACAAGTCAAGAACACCCCATAGGCTTATGAAACACATTCGAAACAAATGGTTCCTGGTCTTTGCGGCGTTCCTGTCGCTGCTTGCCTGCGACGACGACGTTCCGTCTGTCGATATCGCGTTGCAGCCGGACTACCGGGGCATACTCGAGGCGATCAGCCAGTCCGGCCAGTCGCTCTCCGACAAGCTGGCCCTGATCGAGGCGGCGCAGCGCGACGGGATGGCCGACACAGAGGCGGCTTTAGACCTTATCCGTCAGGCAGTTGCGTCGCTGACCGGCACCGTTGGTCAAAAACTGGCCGCCATCGCGGAAGCGGTAAAATCCCAGGCCACAAGCCTGGAGACGAAACTTGTCCTGATAGAAGCCGCCTTAAGCAACGGCTTTGCCGACAGCGCAGCCGCACGTGCGTTGCTGCTTGAAGCAATCGATTCGCTGGGCGGCACCCTGGAAGAGAAACAGGCTGCCGTCCAAGCCGCAATCGCCGACGGGACGACATCCCTGTCGGCCCGTATGGGCTTGATTGAGGCGGCCGTCGAGAAAGGATTTGCAGATGTGTCCTCGCAGCAGGACCTTATCCTGACTGCGCTGGATTCGACCGTCGGCCCCCTCGAAGAGAAGCTGGCTGCCATAGAATCGGCGGTCAGCAGCCAGACCACCGGCCTGGAAACGAAACTTGCCCTCATTGAGGCGGCGATAGAGCGCCTGGGGAATCGTCTGGAGAATCTGCAGTTCGACCTTATCCTGCAGGCGATTTCTTCCCTGGGCGGAACGCTGGATGAGAAACTGGCGGCCATTGAATCGGCTGTAGGCGGCAACGCGACGGGCCTTTCATCCAAGCTGGCCCTTATCCAGACAGCACTCGCAGGCGGATTCACCGATGAGAAGACGGCCCTGGGCCTTATCCAGACGGCCCTTGGTGCCCTTAAGCAGCAGCTGGGCGATGCGGATGACGGGCTGTCCAGTGCCGTCGACGACGTTTCTGCGGCCATCGGCAACCTTTCGACCAACGTAAATGTGGATATGTCCACGGCCCTTTCGGGCATACTCGCCGCCGTTCAGGGACTTCCGGATTACGGTGCAATCCTGACCGCCATCCAGCAGGCGCTCGCCGACCTGAAAGAAGCGATCATCCCGTTCCAGCTGAAATATATAGGGGATCCGACGCTCACCATGGCGAACGGCGGTGAATGGCACGCCCGTTTCCAGGTCAATCCGGCCAGTGCAGACCTGAGCGAAACGATGCTGAAACTGGACATCCTTTCTGAGAAGCGGTTCTTCCCGACCTGGGGCAACAGTAATACTCCGAACAGTTCATTGTCAGACTTCTATTCCATTAAGCTGGCGGCCGATCCATCGGTCGCGGGGCAGTATACCGTCTCAATATCCTGTCGGTTCCCTTATGCCGTCTGGGACGAAACCACCGTGGCCCTTTCCGCTGCATATGGAAGCGCGCAGGAACCGAAATATATCACTTCGGAGCCTTTCAATCTCGCGATGATGCCGAAGGCCTTGAGAGGTCTCAAATACTGGACCTATCCCGCAGCCTCGTTCCAGTTCAAAAGACGCGGCTCGATCAACAATATCTATTATTCGCTCGACAGTGGAGTCTTCGAGACGCAAGACGAGTCGGATGCCCGCACCTATTCGGCCGAGTACATTGATTCGGTAAAATTCATTCCGGTAAACGACTCCATAGCACCGGTTTTCATTCAATTGGACAAGGCAAAAAGGATGATTGTTTTCATACCCGATACGGCGGGTATCACCTATACCCAGTACTGGCCGGACAAAGATCCGACTGACCGCGGCGGCTGGCGTCTCTGGCATAAATTCAAGGATTCCTCCGGTGTCAAGCATGAGTCTCTGCTGGGCAAACTGGTCCTCAAGGATCGTTGGAATGTGAGGGATACTATCCATAATTTCAAGATCGGATGGTACAATTCCGTCTTTTTCCCTGAGAGTGGCATTGTCGGGGTTAACGAGATCCGGGACGACAATACAGCGGTACTCGATATCAGAAGCCTGCTCTCTAAACTTGGTCTGGAGAGAGCCTGGCTGGAGGGCCGCTTTATTTTGCAGGAACAATATGGAGACCTTGAGGGCCCTTATTTTAAGATGTCGGCCCAGCTGCTGCCGGAAACGCTGAAATTGGCCATGAAGTTCCAGGCAGATCCTGTGCCCGGAGCAAAATTCGGCTTGACGGCCCATTACGACCTGTGGACCTTCCCCACGGAGACCGACCCTCAGTTCAAGATACTGGCGTTATCCTTCTCGTATAGTCTGGTAGTAACGATCGTGAATTAGCATTCCCATGAAATACATGAAAAAGACAAGTATTTCCGCCCTTATGCTTACCGGCATGGTCCTGCTGGTCCCGTGTGGCTGCGAGAACGGGCAGGAAGATCTTCGCATAGCGCTGGAGACTGATTACAGCGAAGTCGTTTCGACGATCGAACAGTCGGGCCGGTCGCTCTCGGAACAGATGGCGCGCATCGAGGCCCTGATACGCCAGGGGCTTGCCGAAGGCCAGTCGGCGATTGACCTTATTCGCCAGGCCCTCGAAGCATTGGGTGGCACGATTGATGAGAAACTGGCTGCAATAGAGGCGGCCATACAGGCAGGGTCGACCAGTCTTGAAACGAAACTGGGCTTGATCGACGCGGCCGTCCAAGGCGGTTTTGCCGGCGACCTGGAGCGTCAGGCGTTGTTGAGGCAGGCAATTGCTTCGCTTGGCGGCACGCTTGACGAGAAGTTGTCGGCCATCGAAAACGCCGTGGCGGCAGGGACATCGAGTCTGGACACCAAGTTGGGCCTGATCGACGCGGCGCTCGAAAATGGTTTTGCCGACAGTGCAGCGGCGCAGGCCATGATTTCCGTGGCCCTGTCCTCGCTTGGAGGCACACTGGACGAGAAACTGGATGCCGTCCGGTCGGCAGTCGAAAGCCGTACCACTGGCCTGGAGACAAAACTGGCGTTGATAGAGGCGTCTTTGGGAGACATCTCTACGGCCGGAAACCGCCTGGAACAAGAAATGGGCCTTATCCAGCAGGCGATTTCCGCACTTGACGGCACGCTGGACGAAAAACTGGCGTCCATCGAGGCGGCCGTAAAGAGTCAGACAACAGGCCTGGAGACCAAATTTGGGGCCATCCTGACGGCCCTGAACAACGGTTTTGCCGATGACGCGTCGGCCATTAGCCTGGTGCAGACGGCGCTTGGCGCCTTGAAGCAGCAGCTTGGCGATGTGGAAGGCGGGCTTTCGAAGGCCATCGACGATGTGTCGGCGGCTTTCAGCACCCTTTCGGGCAAGGTTAACACAGATCTGGCCACAGCCCTGTTGAACATCCTCACGGCCATTCAGGGTCTGCCCGACCACAGTGCGGTTATGGCCGCCATCCAGCAGGTACTCGCCGGGATCTGAGTATACCAGATTAACCTTGAGCTTCTCGGATAAAGGTCCTTACCTGCTGGAGGACGTCTATACTCCGGGATCGTCCACCGTTTCGCCCTTCCGGCCGCCTTTCTTTCGCCCTTCCGGTCGTCACTCTTCTGCCCTTCCGGCCGCCGCGAAGACAACGTCAGCACCGCCACATCGTCTTCGCGCCCGGTTTCGCCGCTCTTCTGCCCTTCCGGCCGCCGCGAGGAAAACGTGGGCACCGCCACATCGTCCTCGCACCCGGTTTCGCCGCTCTTTCGCCTTTCCGGCCGCCGCGAGGAAAACGTGGGCACCGCCACATCGTCCTCGCGCCCGGTTTCGCCGCTCTTCCGCCTTTTCGGCCGCCGCGAAGACAACGTCAGCCCTCCCACATCGTCCTCGCGCCCGGTCGCCCCGCCGCTGTAGGAGTGAATGGCGGAGGTGTCCCCGATTCGAGGACACCTCCGGCGAAAACTGCTTTAAATGACTGAGGTGTCCCAATAACAGGGACACCTCGATCATCATAATTTGACACTATGGGACTCGTAACATAATCTATTCATAGTCCCAAGAATCTGACAGTTGCTATTTCACTTCCGTGCCGACCGTGGTGCCGACGGGCACGAGGCGGCAGTTGTCCACGTAATAGTAGCCGTGGAAGTCCCCGTCGCGGATAACGGGCTGCTCATCATACGGGGCCTGGATGTAAGCCAGGATGGAGTAACTGGTACCGTTCACCTCGACAGGAAGCTCCCGCGACAGGTGGATTTCGTTCATTCCCTTCGACAGCTGGTACATCTTTCCGGCAATGTTGCCACTGTCTTCGTTTATCATATAATGGGCGACGTTCTTGTAGGTATTCTCCCAGACATTAATGCCCGTTACATTCCTGGCATTCTCCGTAACATATACCGCAATCCGGTAAGGCTGGGCGATATAGGCATAGACGGACAGGTCCACGGAAAGGGTCTTGCCTTCGACGCTGGAAGACAGGCCTATGGAAGTCAGCGTCGGATAAACGTCATCCGATTCGGCTGCAAACACAGGAACCATAGTCTTCATCCGGCTCTTCACCTGGCGTCTGCCATCGAAGTAATAATAATAGTCGGGGTTTTTATTCTTGTATTGCGTGTGTTCTGTATGGCACTCGTTCCACCCATTGGTTGAGTCATAGAAGAGGCATACATATTCGAACAGGTCGCCGTACTCCGCCTTGTTATCGGCAAGTTCGGCCGGCCACGCTCCGGAATTGCAGTCGGTGGACATGTTGGCGAGAACCAGGTGGTGCCGCACGATGGACGGATAGTCCGCAAGCGGCTCGCCAGCGGCCTGAGTGACCGTAACGGGAACCGTTCCACCCTCGCTGGTGACGTTGATGGTTGCGGTCCTGGCGGCGCCATAATTGCGTTTGACCACGAAGGTGTGGGTGCACTTGTCGGCAACCGGATCGCCGGCTCCGCCCATATCAACCAGCCAGTCCTGGTCGCATGTGACAGTATATTCCTTGCCGCATTTCACGTTGAATTTAGCCTCGCCTCCGTACTTCGGAAGATCGATGCTGGTCGGAGTCACATCAGGAGCAGGCATCTTCCATTCGCAGCCGCTGTCGGCTTCCATCAGGGTTTTGAAAACTCCCGGTTTGATCCAGATGCTCTGGCTACCGGAAGGAACCACGGAACGTTTGGCAACGGAACCGTCGGTCTTTTCGAAACCGAAGGAGATGCCTCCCATCAAATTGGTGGCAGGAACCACAAAATAATAAGTTTCACCAGGCGTGAAAGTGCCGCCCTGCGGAATCATTTCCAGGGTCTTATAGAAAGTGCCACTATAAGACGAGGGCTGGGATGTACCGTCGGGATATATACAGATATCCATCTTTGAACTTGCAAAGAAGTCATTCTTGTATTTTTCGCCGCAGGTGATGGTGACCTTTGAAACATTCTCGCTGACCACCGAGAACTTGATGCCGCCGAATGGATACGAGAAGGAGAAGTGGTCGTTCTTTGACCAGGCCATGGCTACCCATAAGGAAGGATCGAAGGTGCCCGGTATACCCTGCTGGACATCGGTGAAGTTCACGCTGAAAGTGAACTTGTTAATATATGAGCTCGGCGGCTGGAATGTTGACGAGAAACCGCCGCCCCTGCCCGGGGCATACGGAAAAATGGCGATATGTTCCAGCGTCGCATCGCTCCAGACTTCTGTCAGGTGGGCATAATACTCTGCTGGCTCCCAGCCACTGGGAACCACCGCACTGAACTTGGTCGTGCAGGCGGGGGCGTCGAGCATTGCGGTGAACCGCTCGTTTCTGTCGACCTGAGTACCATCCTCCTGGATAACGAACACTCCTATTTCGTCTCCCGGGCTCCAGTACATCTTGCCGGCGCCGTCGCGCTCCATGCGGGTGTCCGGACTGCCGCAGTCGGCTGAAATGACAAACTCCTCACCGAATACGGGTGCTGGAGCGGTTTCTACGTCCACCTTGCAGGAGGCGGCCGCTATCGACATCAGCGCGAGCGCTGTAAGTACTTGTTTTTTCATAACCTTTCCTCCTTTAAGTAAACATGGGTTCATCAATGACGTCGATCAACTCGCCGTCTTTCAGGCTGTCGCAAATCAAAAGGCAGGGAAGCATTTCCTCAACCTCGATACACGGTTTGATATACTTTATTTCCATATGTTTATGTAGTTGTCGATAATAACCCGCAAAGCACAAATTTATTACTTTTAAATCGCAAATCCTATGGTTTCCGCCCTAAATCGCCGGAATCATCACCCTGGAGTCGCTCCAGACCTCTTGTAATTTACATCAAAAGCATAAACACCAGGTCGACGAGGCTTATCGCGGCGGTCTCGTAGTGGGAAGCCTTGGGAATGCGCATATAGCGGGTGCGGCAGTAGTCCTTTTTGAGCTTCTGGTACAAAATGTCTGAGCATTCCACGGGAACGAACGTGTCCTCGATACCGTGGAGCATATCTATGCGTACATTCTTTGGCAGTGAGAACCCCTCATAGGGAATCTCCAGACTGTTGAGGCCTTCCATCAACCTCTCTATTTCTTCGCTCTTCTCGGGCAGGAAGAAATCGGGGCTCAGATACTCCTGGACCCTGAATCCGTATTTTTCCGCCAGCGTCCGGAGGTTCGTGTCTCCTTTGGTGATAATGTCGAAGTCGTCTCTCACGGGGCCCCGGAACAGTTTGTCGTAGTCCAGCCCGAGGTCGAGCCAGGTGTTGACGCTCTTGGCGATTCCGGGATAAATCAGGTAGGTGATTTCTCCTTTGTAGACGGTGTTCTTGAGGGCGAGTTGGGGGCTGTATGCTCCCGATCCTATGCACAGGCGCTTGATCTTCACCCCGATCTCAGGGTGTGCGTGATAGTAGCCGGCAGTCGCGAGGGCGCCGGGAGCTCCGAGTGAGTAGCCAAAGAAATAAGTCTTGTCCGGAACGGTTCTGTCGCCGGTCATTGCAAAGTATTCCTTTGCGGCCAGACGCAGATCCGCAGAGACCCTGGCCGAATTTTCGTACATCAGGTACGCTATGGGCAGGTCTTCCGAGGATCCGTAACCGATGGTGTCGGGAATCAGGGTCACGTATCCGAAGATGGTCGGCATGCTCTCGGTAGAAAACACGCGCCTGGAGCCGCAGTGGGTCTTCTCCCTGGCGAACGGCGACACTTCGACGGTGCCCCTGAATTTCCCCTTTTCGGGGTAGGCAATAAGTCCGGACGCCACCACGGGATTCCCCTTCGGATCCACGGTGCGGTACTCCACAGCCACGAACCGGGCCGGATGCCCGCGCTTGCGGGCGAGGTTGATGGCATTCTTGTAATTGTCCAGATTCACGTAGTCGCCAAACTCTACCAGCACGGAGTCGAGCTGCTCGTCGAAAGACATCGTGCGCTCGCTCAGCACGGCCACAAGATGCTCCTGCCCTTGCGCCACGGCGCAGAACAGAAGGCAAACCAATAAGCCCAGCGGCAATTTTTTCATACGGCCGTGTGTCAGGATGTCGTTATATCGCCGGAATCACCACCCTGGAGTCGTTCCAGACCTTGATTTCGCAGGGGCGGTAGTCCGCGGCGGGGACCGTGTAGGGATTCTCCTGGAAGAACTGAGGCGAGGTGGCCATCAGGGGGAACCAGGAAGACTGGATCTGCACGACTATGCGGTGGCCCTTCTGGAAAATGTGGGCTATGTCGTTGAGGGTGAAGTCGATGGCCGTGCGCTCGCCGGGCGTGACCGGCTCGGGGGCGGACAGGCTGTGGCGGTAGCGGGCGCGGAAAGAATCGCCCCGCACCAGCATGCGGTAGCCGTCCGGCCGCTCGTCGATAATCTTCACGATGAAATCGGCATCCGTGGTGGAAAGCGACACCATAAGGTGCACCGGCACGGGACCCTCGGAGAGAAGGTCCTCCTTCAGGGGGTCGCCCCTATAGACCAGGACATCTTTCCGGCTGCCTGCAAACCGCTGGTCTGCAGCCATATAGCTGGCATTGCGGCGGTTGTTCATCTTCTCCATATAGGGCACCGGATCCGAGGGGTCGGAGACATATTGCCTGGCCTTGGGGGAACCGCAGGGGCGCTTCCTGGAAAGGGCCTTGCCGGTCAGGTAGAACGGAATTTCGCGGCGCTGCTCCAGCGGCCATTCAGAATACTCCTTCCAGTCCTTGTTGGCGTCGTAGGCCGTGCTTCCGTCCAGGGCCCGGGAAGGGAGGATGTGCACTGGAGCCGGCCTTGATCCCTTGCCTTCCAGATAATACGCAAAGAACGGATACTCAATCTCTTCCATGAAATAGTCCGTCGAGCCCACGCCGAAATATGAGTCGCCAAGACCGGTGTATTTCGAATCCTGCCATCCCCCGTGCGGCCACGGGCCATACACGAAATACGCCTCGGTCGAGGGCGACTGGCGGCGCAGTGCGGCATACGTCTCTATGGCGCCGTAGCAGTCTTCCGCATCATAGTTGCCGCCCACCACCATCACGGCCGGACGCACGTTGCGAAGCCTCATGGCCACGTTCCGTTCGGCCCACCAGGAATCGTAGTCGGGATGCTGCAGCATCTCTTCCCAGAAGGGGAGGCGCTCCCCGAAGTTTGCCGCCAGCGACTGGAAATCAGGGAATTGCATATAGTAGCTGTAGATGTCGCGGTCGATCTGCACCAGGGCTTTCGGTCCCTTCTCCGAGGGCTCCCTGCGGACGCGGAAGAAACTGCTGGCAAAGGAGCATGCGTCCAGCATCCACACCCCGTTGTGGTGGAAGTCGTCTCCCCGCCACCAGTCGGTCACCGGTGCCTGGGGCGAGACCGCCTTGATGGCCGGGTGCCCGCTGAGGCCGGCTAGCGTGGCGTAGAATCCCGGGTACGACACGCCCTTCACGCCCATGGCTCCGTTCGTCCTCGTGTGCCTGAGCAGCCATTCCACCGTGTCGTAGGTGTCCGTGGCTTCGTCCGCCTGCTTCCATTCCGAGCCGAAGGCCTTGAGCGGCCGTATGTTTTCGTATGTCCCTTCGCTCAGGTAGGTGCCCCGAACGCTTTGGAACACAATGATATAGTGGTTCAGCGCAAACATCCTCATCCAGCTCTTCAGGCTCCCGGCGAACTCCGCCCCATAAGGCCTGACTCCGTAGGGCGTCCGGAGCATTATGACCGGATGCGGCAGGGAATCCGCCGGCTCATACACGGAAGTGTGGAGCCGCACGCCGTCCCGCATCGGGATCGACACTTCCCGTTTGGTGTAATTCTCCTTCAGCCACTCGTCCGTCGGTCCGGCCACAGACGCCCGGCACAGTCCTCCCCCGCAGCACAGGAGCAGGGCAAAAGCAATGAATAACAATGACTTTTTCATAACGAAGGGATGCTATTTTTTCATTTTCTGCCGGCGGGTTTCGGCGGTGTCGCGGCCGAAGAGGGTGCGGTTGCCCTCGATGCTCCTCCAGTAGTCCGGATCGAAGTCCGAGGGGCTGACAAAGGGTCCCTGGCCCGGCTGGAAGCACAGGTAGCGTATGGGGTAGCCCTGCTCGCGGAACATCTTTTCGTAGAAGGTCTGCACCTCCGTAAGGCACGGCGCAAATCGCTCAGGCTCAGCGTAGAGGTTCTCCGAGCAGGCCAGCACCGGCAGCCCGTTCGCCCGGCACACGGCGAGCGTGTACTGGTAGAGGAACTGCGAGTCGGTCTTGAGGTGGATTTTCCCGCCGGGGGCGAGGAAGCGGCTGTAGCGCTCCAGGAACACGGGCGAAGTGAGCCGGGAATTCTCGCTCTTGACCTGCGGGTCGGAGAAGGTCAGCCATATTTCCGACACCTCGCCCGGGGCGAAGAACGCGCTGATGAATTCTATGCGGGTGCGGAGAAAGCCGACATTGCCCAGGGCGTGCTGGGTGGCGTATTTCGCCCCCTTCCAGAGGCGCGCCCCCTTGATGTCCACGCCCACGTAGTTGCTGCCCGGCTCTCTCTGCGCAAGGTCGATGGTGTATTCCCCCTTTCCGCAGCCAAGTTCCAGCACCAGAGGGGCTTCCGGATTCTCGAAGCGCTCGCTCCAATGTCCCTTTACGGGGTGGTCGCGAAGTGCGAAATAGCCGTCGCGCAGCAACTCCTCGGCCGAGGGCTGCAGCAGACAGGCGAAAGTCTCGTTCTCCGCGAATTTCCGTAGTTTGTCGTGTCCCATATGCCACAAAAATAATGATTTTTGTATCTTCATCCAAAAATGCCTATTTTTGTAGGTTATGAAGAAAACAGTACTCGTGTCCGGCGGAGCCGGATTCATTGGGAGCCACGTGACCGTGGAGCTCACCCAGGCCGGCTACGACGTGGTCATCGCCGACAACATGTCCAATTGCGACGAAACCAACTACAAGGGCGTCTGCGCCATACTCGGCAGGCAGCTCCCTTTTGAAAAGATAGATTTCTGCGACTCTGCCGCCGTCGAGGCGCTGTTCAGCCGCTACACCATCGACGCCGTGATCCACTTCGCCGCCTACAAAGCCGTCGGCGAGTCCGTGGACGAGCCTCTGATGTATTACAAGAACAACCTGGATTCGTTCCTCAACGTGCTGGAGGCCGCCCGCAAGCACGGCACCCACGTGCTCTTCTCCTCCTCCGCCACCGTGTATGGCGAGCCGGAAAAGACCCCGGTCACTGAAGAATCCCCCCGCCAGGAAGCCACGTCGCCCTACGGCAACACCAAGCAGATGTGCGAGGACTTCCTGCGCGACTGCGTCAAGGCCTATGGCATGCACGGCATAGCCCTGCGCTACTTCAACCCCATCGGCGCCCACCCGTCCGCCCTCATCGGCGAGCTGCCGCGCGGCGTGCCCAACAACCTCGTGCCCTTCATCACCCAGACCGCCATCGGCAAGCGCGAGTGCCTGAGCATCTTCGGCAATGATTATCCCACCCCCGACGGCACCTGCCTGCGCGACTATATCGACATCGTTGACCTCGCCCGTGCCCACGTCTGCGCCGTGACCCGTATGATCGAGGAGCGTATGGACAAGCCCTACGAGATCTTCAACATAGGCACCGGCCGTCCCCTGTCCGTGCTCGAGCTGGTGACTTCCTTCGAAAAGGTCAACAATCTGAAACTCAACTACCGCATAGCCCCCCGCAGGCCCGGCGACGTAGTTGCCATCTGGGCCGACCCCACCCTCGCCAACGAGAAACTCGGCTGGAAGGCCACCCGCACCATCGAAGAGACCCTCGCCTCAGCATGGGCATGGGAGAAGCATCTTGCCGGCCGGGAATAATTGTGGAACAAGCTTTGCAACTTGTGGATCCGTATGAAAATTAAAACTACAATAATCCTTGCCGCGGCGCTGCTGGCCCTCTGCATGCCGGCGTCCGCGCAGAAATACCGCGGCATCGTGGACAAGTCCGTGGCCGTGGTCGGCGGCGAACTCATCACCCTCTCCGAAATAGAGCAGGAAGTCCAGATGATGAACGCCCGCGGCTATGCGTCCGACCGCAACATACGCTGCGAGCTCCTCGAGAACATGATGAAGAGCAAACTCTTCCTCATGCAGTCCCGGCTCGACTCCCTGACCGTCAACCAGGAAATGGTCGAGGCCCAGCTGACCCAGCAGATGGACCAGGTGCGCACGGCCCTCGGCGGCGACGAAGGCGTGGAGGAATACTTCCACAAGCCCGTCTACAAGCTCCGCCAGGAGTGGCGCAAGCAGATCGAAGACAACACCCTCACCCAGCAGGAGCAGCAGGAAATCGCCCGCAAGATCCCGGAGGTGACGCCCTACGATGTGAAGCAGTACCTGGACACCACCGCCGTGGATCGTCTCCCCGTGGTGCCTATCAAATACAAGATCAGCCAGATATGCATCTATCCCGACCGCGAGGCGGCGGCTCTTGCCGTGAAGGAAAGGCTGCTTTCCATCCGTGAGCGCATCCTCAACGGCGAGAAGTTCGCGACCCTCGCCCGTCTCTATTCCGAAGATCCGGGCAGCGCCCGCAAGGGAGGCGAACTCGGAATGGCCTCCAAGTCTATTTTCTGGCCTGCGTTCTCCGACGCCGCGATGGCCTTGAGGCCCGGCGCCATCTCCCAGATAGTCGAGACCCCGGACGGATTCCACATCATCGAAGTGATTGAGAAGAAGGGAGATATGTTCAACGCAAGGCACATACTCCTCAAGCCCCGCTACACAGCCGACGACCGCGAGAAGGCCTTCCACAAGCTCGATTCCCTCAGGACCGCCATCACCGACTCCCTCATCACCTTCGAGGTCGCGGCCCGTTTCTATTCGCAGGATTTCGCGACCCGCACCAACGGAGGCCAGATGGCCGATCCCGGCACCGGCTCCGCCTATTTCGAAATCGACCAGTTGAAGCCCCAGGACTATTCTGCCGTCAAGGACCTCCAGCCCGGCCAGATCTCCGAGCCCGTGGAATCCCTCGACAACGAAGGCCGCAACGGCAATCTGGTCTATAAGATCCTGCGTCTCGACAGCATAGTCCCGTCGCACACGGCCAGTTTCGAGCACGACTACACTGAACTGCAGAACGACGTCCGCCATGCCAAGCAGATAAAGGCCATCGACGACTTCATCAGCGAAAAGATACAAGTCACCTACATCAAGATTGATCCTCTCTTCCAGGATTGCGAATTCGAATTGCCCGGATGGAAGTCAAAGTTCGTCAAAGACTGATCGTTGCGCTTGCCCTGGCAGTGGTTTTTGCCGCGACGCCCCTGTCCGCCCATCCCCGCAAGGAGAAGTCGGACAGCCTGGTGCGTCTCATGAAGGCGGAGTCGATCCAGCAGTTGATGCTTCACGGCCAGCAGCACCGCAAGGCCGTGGCCTCCACCTTCCTCCACAACGGCACCTACCTTATCAGCGACACGGCCCTCTGGAACGTCGAGACCAAGGTCATCCACGCCCAGGGCCACGTGAAGGTGATACAGGACGAGACCGTGCTCACCTCCGACAAGCTGGATTACTACATCGACGACGACCTGGCGCAGTTCACCGGCACCCTCGTCCAGCTCCAGAACAAGAAGCGCAACACCCTGCGCACCCGCTACCTCGACTACAACACCCGCGACAGCGTGGCCTTCTTCCGCAACGGCGCCTCCATGCGGGACGAGAAGGGTCAGGTCATCGAAAGCCTTTCCGGCTCCTACCGCTCTAAGGATAAGGTGTTTACGTTCCAGGACAACGTGAACATGTTCTCCGATTCGGTGTTCGTGAAGACTGAAAGACTGTTCTACCACTCCGATGAGGAGCGAGCGGTGTTCCCCGGCCAGATAGACTTCTGGAAAGGCGGGAACATGCTCTCCGCCGATGAAGGCTGGTACAACAGGGGGCTGGGCACATTCTTTTTCCGCAGGGACGTCCACGGCCTTACCCAGGAGCAGGAGATGTGGTCCGATTCGCTCTACTACTACCAGCCCACCGGCAACATATTGCTTGCCGGCAATGCGCAGGTGCAGGATACTTCGCGCAAGGTCACGGCAGTGGCCGACCGCATTTTCTACGAAGACACCCTTTCTCAGGTGATGCTCCGAAGGCGTGCCGCCGTGATTATGGAGACGACCGGAAAGGAGCGCACCGACACCATCTACATGGGCGCCGACACGCTGATCTACAGGTCGATACGTCGCTGCGACATACCCGAAGGCACCGTGAAGGCGTGCGAAACCCGCCTGGCGGACATCCTGACCGATGCCGTGACCGAGTTCCGCCGCAAGGCCGCTGAGGCGGCCGCAAAGGCAGCCGAAGAGGCCTCCAAGACCATAGGCGACACGGCCCCCCAGGGCAAAGGCAAGGGAAAGGAGCCCAAGGGCGGAGCCCCGGGCGAACAGGCCGCTCCCGCTGAACAGGCCGTACCCGTTCCCAAGGCCACCCCTGCCGACACTGTTGCGCCCCAGCCTGCTCCTGCTGACACGTCCGCGGTCGATACCACGGCCGTAGCGGCTGCCGTGGCAGACTCCCTTAAGGAGCAGCTGACCGCCCCGCTGGACAGCGCCGTCGCCGCCATCGACCGCCTCGTCGGGACCGATGCGCCGGAAGCCGGCGAAGATATGGATATGGACGCAGCCCCGGCAGACACCACGGCCGCGCCCGCAGCTCCCGCAGACACCACGGCCGCTGCCGATACGCTGAAGGCCGAGCCTCCGAAAGACACCACTAAAATCGGTTTCGTCTATGGCGTCAGGAATGTGCGGATATTCCGCAACGACATCCAGGTGCGCTGTGATTCAATGGCTTACTGCGACCTGGATTCCGTCGCCCGATTCTACATGGATCCTGTCGTGTGGAACGAAGGCAACCGCCAGTACACATCCGACAGCCTCTTCGTGCTCGTGGGCCAGGGCGGCCCCCGCAAGGCCAGCCTGCAGTCCAACGCTTTCGTGATCACCCAGCAGGACACCATCTGCTACGACCAGATCAAGGGCGCCGAAATCATGGCCTATTTCGACAGCCTCGACAACTCGCTCAGCCGTTTCGATGCCCTGGGCGGCGCCTCCGCGCTGTTCTTCATCGAAGAGGGGGGCGTGCTTGCTACGGTCAACAAAGTGGAGTCCAAGATGCTCTCCGGCCTCCTCAAGGACAACAACATCGACCAGGTGTTCTATTTCGAGCAGCCTAAGAACAATGCCTACCCCGTGGTGCAGCTGCCGGAAGCAGACAAACGGATGAAGGGCTTCGACTGGCGTCCGGACGAGCGCCCCAAGAGCCCGGATGACATCACCACGATACGGGCCCGCAGGACCATGAGGCATGAATATCTCTCCAAGCCCCGGGCTAAATTCACCTACACGGAGATCTATTTCCCGGGCTACATGCCGCGTATCCGCAGGGAGATAGCCGTGCGCGATTCCCTAGCGAAGATTCCCAGGCCCGCCCCGAAAGACAAGCTGCTCAAGGACAGCACGGCCTTCAAGGATACCCTCTCCCTTGCCGACACCCTGAAAATTGCCGCCGACAGCCTTGCCGTGCTGGATTCCCTTGCCCGGGAAGTGGTGGCAAAGGACAGCCTTGCCACCGTGGACTCGCCCCGCGATACCACCGCCACGGCCACCCCGGATGAAGATCCGCTGGCCGTGGCGACGCTGGATCCGAAGCAGAAGCGCCAGGAGGAACTGGAGCAGCAGCGCAAGCTCAGGCAGGCCGCCCGCGACGCCCGCATTGCGGAGCGCGAGAGGCGCTGGGCAGAGCTGGACAAGCGGGACTCCCTGAAGGCCGCTGCAAAGCAGCAGAAGCTCCTTGAGCGCGAGCGCGCCAAGAAGCTGCGCCAGCTCCTTGCCATACAGAAGCAGGAGCGCAAGGACTCGGTCAAACTGCAGAAATACATCGAAAAATACAGGAAACAGTATGAAAGAGAGCAAAAACGTAAAGCTGCCCGAGAACGCGCACCGGGAGTTGAAGCCGGGGGAGAAGTACCAGCCCCTGCTGAGCCCGAAGAGCAGCCCGGCGGAGGTGACGCCATACTCCGTGACGATGGGTCTGTTGATGACCATCCTGTTCTCGGCGGCGGCCGCCTATCTCGGCCTTAAGGTCGGGCAGGTGTTCGAGGCGGCCATCCCCATCGCCATCATAGCCGTGGGCGTGACCGGAATCCTGGGCAAGAAAGACGGACTTGCGCAGAACGTCATTATCCAGAGCATAGGAGCCTGTTCGGGCGTGGTCGTGGCCGGTGCCATATTCACCCTGCCGGCCATCTATATCCTCGGCCTGGACGTGAATTTCTGGCAGATGTTCCTCAGCTCCCTGCTGGGCGGCGCGATCGGAATCCTGTTCCTGATTCCTTTCCGCAAGTATTTCGTGCAGGAGATGCACGGCAAATATCCCTTCCCTGAAGCCACTGCGACCACCCAGGTGCTCGTGAGCGGCGAGGGCGGAGGAAGCAGCGCCAGGACCCTTGTGGTGGCCGGCCTGATCGGCGGTCTCTACGACTTCGTGGTGGCCACCTTCGGCGCCTGGGCCGAGACCCTGAGCACCACCGTGATGCACTGGGGACAGGTCGTGGCCGACAAGGCCAAGCTCGTGGTGAAGCTCAACACCGGCGCCGCAGTGCTGGGCCTGGGCTACATCATCGGCCTCAAGTATGCGTTCATTATCTGCTGCGGCTCATTCCTCGTGTGGTTCGTGATCATTCCCCTTATGAACCTTATCTGGGGCGGGCAGGTGCTCGATTTTATGGGCACCGGCATCGCGACCACCGTGGGCCAGATGGCTCCTGAGCAGATTTTCAAGGAGTACGCCCGCCATATAGGCATCGGCGGCATTGCGACCGCCGGCATCATAGGCATCATCAAGAGCGCCGGCGTGATCAAGAGCGCCGTGGGGCTCGCCGTCGGGGAGTTCAGGCGCAAGCCGGGCGAGGCTGCGGCGGAGGCCGAGCGCACGCAGGAAGACCTTCCGATGCGCACCGTGGTGTTCGGCATCATCATCGCCCTTCTCGCCATCTTCGCATTCTTCGGTTTCGGCGGCGTGGTTGGCAACATATGGCAGGCCGTGATCGCCCTGCTGATTGTGGCCCTGATCGCCTTCCTGTTCACGACGGTGGCTGCGAACGCAATCGCCATCGTGGGCACGAACCCGGTCAGCGGAATGACCATTATGACCTTGATTATCACTGCGTTGGTGCTTGTGGCCGTGGGCCTTAAGGGCAACGCCGGAATGGTGGCCGCAATGGTGATCGGCGGCGTGGTCTGCACCGCGCTCAGCACGGCAGGCGGCCTCATCACCGACTTCAAGATCGGCTACTGGGTGGGCACGACCCCGCGCAAGCAGGAGACCTGGAAGTTCGTCGGCGTGGCCGTGGCCGCCGCCACCGTGGGCGGAGTGATGCTGGTGCTGAACAAGACCTACGGTTTCACCGGCGACGGTGCCCTCGTGGCCCCGCAGGCAAATGCTATGGCGGCCGTGATCCAGCCCATGATGAACGGGGGCAACGCTCCCTGGCTGCTCTACGGCATCGGAGCCGTGATCGCCGTCCTGCTGACCCTGTTCAAGGTGCCTGCGCTCGCGTTCTGCCTGGGTATGTTCATCCCCATCGACCTCAACCTCCCGCTGCTCGTGGGCGGCGCGGTCGCATGGTTCGTGGGCTCCCGCAGCAAGGATGCGGAGCTGAACCGCCAGCGCCTGGAGAAGGGTACGCTGATTGCCAGCGGCTTCATCGCGGGCGGCGCCCTGATGGGTGTCGTGTCCGCAATCCTGAAATTTGCCGGTGTGGACTGGTTCCTCTCGCAGTGGAATGCGGTGGGCGCCGCCGGTGCTTCGCCAGCTGAAATGATTGCCGTGGTGCCGTTCCTCGCCATCATCGGATATATGGTTTATGCATCTTTAAAGAAGTCGAAATGAATATATTAGATCGTTTCCTGCGCTATGTCGCAGTGGACACCCAGTCCAATGAAGATTCCCCTTCCCAGCCCTCGGAAGCAAAGGAGCTCGTGCTCCTGCAGATGCTTCGCGACGAGCTGGCGGAAATGGGCGTCGAGGCCACCCTCGACGAGTACGGATATGTGATGGCCAGCATTCCTTCCAACACCGGCCGGCAGGTGCCGAAAATCGGTTTCATCGCCCACGTGGACACGGCTCCCGATGCCAGCGGCAAGGATGTCAAGCCCCAGATAATCAAAGACTATGACGGCTCGGCCATAGAGCTGAAGGGCGTGCCCGGGCTGAAGCTCGACCCGGCCGATTTCCCGGAACTGCTCGGCCATAAGGGCGAGACCCTCATCACCACCGACGGCACCACCCTGCTTGGCGCCGACGACAAGGCCGGCGTGGCGGAAATCATGGACGCGGTGCAGTATATAGTGTCGCATCCCGAATTCAAGCACGGCGAGATAAAGATCGGTTTCACCCCCGACGAGGAGATAGGCCGCGGCGTCGTGAAATTCGACGTGGCGCGCTTCGGGGCCGACTATGCCTACACCATGGACGGCGGGGAAGCCGGCGAGCTGGAATTCGAGAACTTCAACGCCGCATCCGCCGTGGTCCGCATCCAGGGACGCAATGTCCACCCCGGCTACGCCAAGGGCAAGATGCTGAATGCCATCCTGATAGGTCAGGAACTCATATCCCTGCTCCCCGTGGGGCAGCGTCCCGAATACACCCAGGACTACGAGGGTTTCTTCCATATCGTGGGCTTCAAGGGCACCGTTGAGGAGAGCACCCTCACCTGGATTATCCGCGACCACGACCGCAAGCTTTTCGAAAGCAAGAAGGCCCGGATCCGGGAGTGCTGCGATTTCATCAACTCCAAGTACGGCGCCGGCACCGCCAATCCCGTGGTCAAAGACCAGTACTACAATATGCGCGAGATGGTGGAACCCCACTACCACGTGGTCGAGAAGGCCGTCAAGGCAATGGAGATGGCCGGAGTCAAGCCCCGTATCCAGCCAATACGCGGCGGCACCGACGGGGCCAACCTGTCTTTCAAGGGCCTCCCTTGCCCGAACATCTTCGCCGGCGGCCTGAATTTCCACGGCAAATTCGAGTGGATACCGGTCGAATCTATGGAAAAGGCCTCAGCAGTCATACTGAACATCGTGAAACTCTACGCTGAATGAAACGCCTGATTCTCATCCTGGCGCTGCTGGCGGCAGGCCTGCCGGCGGCTTTCGGACAGGGCTCCCGCGAGGACGGCCTGTGGATACTGAAGAAGACCGATGATTCCGAGAGGCGCGGGATGGTGGAGGGCGACGCTTTCGTGTTCTCCCGTCCTGTCGGCACCCTTCCCAGGGGCTCCTGGGTGGAGTTCGGAGTGACCATCGAAAACACCGGCGACAAGGCTCCGCTGCACTATCTGGTGGAGTTTTTCGATGGCGGGCAGTGGGTGTCCGACCCGGATTTCATCTACAGCGACGGCCTTGCCGAGTATTCCTTCCGCACCGACAGTTCGGCCCGGCGCCACCCTTCGGTGTATCTGACCACCTACCGCTTCCGGAAAGAGGTGCGCGACACCCTGAAGGTGCGTTGCCGCGTGTGCAGCAGCTATGCCGTAGACCACAGCACGCTTGATCCCGCCGCGCCCGACAACCGCACCGGGCTCAAGAAAAAGAGCTACGTGGGGGCCTACCTGCAGCCGCTGGGCCGCCGCTGCGCGGCGCACACCAAAAACGTGCTGCTCGTGGGCAATTCCTTCACCTACTACCACGGCGAACCCTTTATCCTTGAGGAGATTGCGTTCTCGCAGGGATGGCGGCTCAACATCGCCGCCTCGCTCAAGGGCGGGCAGACCTACCGCCAGCACTGCGGCCTGCCGCTGACCGTGGGCACCTGCATGAGCCGCCGCTTCGACTATGCCTTCATCCAGGGCCAGAGCCAGGAGCCGGCCAGATTCGCCGCCGACCCCGAGGGCATGAAGGACGTGAAGGATGCTTTCGGGGAGCTGTGCTTCATCATACGCAGGGCCTCCCCGAAGGCGAAGGTCTACGTGGAGAACACCTGGGGCTATCCCGGGGCCTCCAACGGCGGTTTTGCCTCGCTCGAGGAGTTCGACCGCCTGCTGGACGAGGGCACGGACAAGCTCGCCGCTTCGGCAGGCACGCTCAAAAGTCTTGTGGGCCAGGCGTTTGCCGCCGCCCGCAGCGAATTCAAGCTCCTGGACAAGGACGACAAGCATCAGAGTCTCGCAGGCAGTTACCTCAAGGCCTGCGTGACCTATCTGACCATCAGCGGACGGCATTTCAAGGGCTATGTGCCCACATGGGGCCTTCCCGAGGCGGATGCCGCCCGGCTGCGGGCCATAGCAGAACGCACTGTGCTCGGCAACTGAAACTATCCCCCCACCTATGAAAGAACAAGAAGAACCCCGCTTCGACATGGCCAAGGAGCCCGTCCGTACCCTTTGGTACCTGAGGCCGCTGACCTATCTCCTTAGCGCTCCGGAGGTTATGGCCCACAAGGCCCAGATTCATTACGACGAGGTCACCAAGACCCTCAAGCCCCCGTTCCTGCTGCTCAGCAACCACAATGCCTTCCTGGACTTCAAGGTGCTGACGAAGGCGATCTACCCGCGCCGCGCCAACTATGTGGTGGCTATCGACGGCTTCATCGGCCGGGAGTGGCTCCTTCGCAGCGTGGGCTGCATCTGCAAGCGCAAGTTCACCAGCGACATCACCCTGGTGCGCCATCTTCTCAAGGTGGTGGAGAACGGCGACGTGGCCGTGGTCTACCCCGAGGCGCGCTATTCCCTCTGCGGCACCACCGCCGTGCTTCCCGAATCGCTGGGCAAGCTCTGCAAGCTGCTGAAGGTGCCGGTGGCCACTTTCATCTGCCACGGCCACCACGTGAATTCCCCGTTCTGGAACCTGCATCCGCGCGGGATAAAGCCCACGGAGGCGGATTTCAAGCTGCTGTTCACGCCGGAGGACCTGGAGCGCCTTTCCCCGGATGAGATCAACGCCCGGCTCGTGGAGGCTTTCCAGTACGACGATTTCGCCTGGCTGAAGGAGCGCGGCCTGGAGATGAAGTACGACAAGCGGGCCGAGGGGCTCGACAGGGTGCTCTACCAGTGCCCCCACTGCGGCACCGAATACGAAATGGACAGCAAGGGCAACCAGCTGATCTGCAAGCACTGCGGCAAGACCTGGACTATGGCGCCCGACGGCTCCCTGAGCGCCGACGGGGGCGCCGCGACGGAGTTCTCCCACGTGCCCGACTGGTATGAGTGGGAGAGGGCGCAGGTGCGTGCGGAGGTCGAGGCCGGCAAGTACGACAGCGGTGAACTGCCGGTGGAGGTGCGTTCGCTGCCCAACGCGAAGCGCTTCATCGCCCTGGGCAAGGGCACGATGCGCCACAATGCCGACGGCTTCTACGTGAAGGTGCGCTCGCTGCTGGGGCGGGAATATGAGATGAAGATTCCGGTGCCTTCGATGTATTCCTGCCACATCGAGTACAACTACCTTGGCAAGTGGGGCGACTGCGTGGACCTGAACACGCTCACGGACACCTGGTACACCTATCCGAAGACGCCGAAGTGCTCCGTGACGAAAATGGCCCTGGCCACGGAGGAGCTGTATTTTGCCTACCGCCGGAGCATAGGGAAACCTTGTAAGCCGGGGCTGGCGTAGCGATGGGAAAGGCGGCGCGTGTGGTGCAGGATTGGATGTTGCCCGGGGCTATAGTCCTGGGTGTCAGCCTGTATTTTTTGTACCGTGCGATTCCGGTGCTGCATCCGGTCGGGCACCAGCTTCATGTGGCGGCGTCCGAGGGGCAGCGGCTGGTGATTGCCCTGCTGCTGTTTTTCCAGTTCGTGAAGATTTCGCCGCACGACCTGCGGTTCAGGCGCTGGCACCTGTGGGCACTGCTGTTCCAGGTGCTTTCGTTCCTCGCGCTTGCTGCGGTGGTGGCGTTCAGCCCGGATGGGGAGATACGTATCTTGCTGGAGTGCGCCATGTTGTGCCTTATCTGCCCCACTGCTTCGGCCGCCGGGGTGATCACGGAGAAGCTTGGCGGCACGCTGGCCGGGACGGTGACCTACCTGACTCTGTCGAACCTTGCTGCGACCTTCCTGATTCCGACGGTCATTCCGCTGGTGCGGCCTTCCGCCGACCTGGGGTTCTGGGCGTATGTGGGGAGGATTGCGCTGAAGGTGTTCCCGGTGCTGGTGCTGCCAGGGCTGCTGGCGTGGCTGATCCGCTACACGACGCACCGCCTGCAGCGGGTGTTGATGCGGCTGAGCCGTTATGCCTTCTATATCTGGGGCGTTGGGCTGACGCTGGCCATGCTGCTGGCCACCCAGGCGCTGGCTCTCAGCCACTTGTCCGCCGGGGCGGTGGCGTGCATCGTGCTGGTGTCGGCCGGCTGCTGCGCGCTTCAGTTCCTTGCGGGGCGCTATATCGGGAAGGGCCGCAGCGAGAGCCTGACCGCGGGCCAGGCCCTCGGGCAGAAGAACACCGGCTTCCTTATCTGGCTGGGCTACAACTACTTGACCCCGGTCACCTCGGTCGCCGGCGGCCTCTACGCCATCTGGCAGAACCTCTTCAACAGCTGGCAGCTCTACCGCGCCGGCCACCGCCCCTCCCGGTGATTCTGGCCTTAGCCGGAGGAGAGGTTGCACCTCAAACCTTCGCTTCGCTCATCCCTCCCACTGCGCTACACTTGTGGGCCCCTCCCACTCGGCTGCGTGGGCGCAGACGGTCCTCCGCAGGAAGGAACCCCGAAGCGATTAAGGAAGTTTGTTGAAGTCGTCCTTCAAGCTGTCGGCGCGGAGCAGCATCTGGATGGAACTCAGCGAGCAGTTGACCCAGAACGTGCGGTTGCGGTCTTTGCGGGCGTCACGCCACTCAAAGGTGGTGGGAATCTTGCCGTTCACCGCGTTCTGCATGCGGGTGATATTGTCTATCATAGCCTTGGCCTTGGCAAGGGCGAGCAAGTCTCCGGTCACCCGATAGTAATCCAGCCAGGCATTTGCCACATTGCAGGCGCTGTTGTCGACGGGCATCTCGTAGTGATACTGCTCGTGCACGCAAGGAGTATAACGCAGGAAGAAACCGTCGGCTGTGCGCTCGGGATAGGCCCAATGCGTAAACTGGTCTTCGCTCAGGCGGATCAGGTCTTCCGAGTTGCGGATATCTTCTTTTGTGGGCGCTGCCTTGGTGAGCAGGTACGAAGCGTAAGGAGCCGCAGTGCAGTTGGTGAGGTTCTGGTAAGGTTCCAGACCCTTGACGTTCACATCTTCAAACTGACCGGTCATATCGAATACCTTCACGGCCGTGGAATTCATCCACTCCTCGCCCTTGATGCGGTAGGGCAGGAACTCTCCGAAGCCGTATCCCTCAAGACGCTTGTAGTAGCGCAGCAGGGGGTGTAGCATAGCGCACACCGAGTTCACCGGCTCTCCGGTTACAAAATCCACCTTGATGGGGAGCGAACCATCCTCGTGCTGGAGTTTGATATAGGTCCTGCCTATGGCCACGGCACGGTCGAGCCACTGCTTCTCGCCCGTAACATCGTACAGGTCAAGGAAAGCCTGTCCTGCGCTGGCCGCCTCAAGGGTCATGGTCTTGCCCTTGTTCCAGTCGCGTTTTGATGCCTCCTTGTCAAGATAGTAGGTCGGAGGGAAGTACGCCAGCGGGTCTCCTTCGGGCCGGCTCTGGTCGATAAGGAACTGCGCCGCGCCGCGTGCCACCGCCAGGGCGTTCTCGCGCCGGTCGGGCAGCATGGTTGCAATCAGGCACTCGTTGCGTATAGTAGCGCTTATTATCTTGCAGGGATAGGTATTGTGCGGATAGTTCATGTCCGGCACCGTAGAGGTGCTCCAGTGCTGGATCTCCGGCATGGTGTGGACGTACAGTGCTCCCTTGAGCGCCGCCTCGCGGTAGTCGCAGGCCGGTCCGGGGTAGGGGCCCTCGAAAGGGAAGTCCTTAAGGAAACTGCGTTCGCCGGCCCGTGCTATCACCTTTCCGTCCGCCGCCAGGGCGTCCACGGTAAGATCAACTTGCTTTCCCACTGGCAGTTTGTCCCACACCGGCGAGAGCGGAGCCGTGGGCTTGGAAGCCTTGAAACTCAGGGCCTCGCCGCCGTCGGGAGTCAGCGTAAAGACATAAGATTCAGCACCTTGTACTTCATCAAAATGGAATGCCGGAGCATAGATAAACTTCTTTGCAAAGTTGTTCCAGCTAACATCGGTACGGAACGGCTCAAGATACTCCTTGGCGGCTTGCCGGTTGAGGGTCTTATATCCTGAAGAGCAGGAGCAGCAAAGGGTAATAAAAGTTAAGACAAGAAACTTTTTCATTTTAATATCCTGGATTTTGCACAAGTTTGTAGTTAATCTTCATTTCCGTGATGGGAATCGCGTACCAATAGTTCTTGGGGTAGCTGAAAGAGCGCGGGGCAATCTCCTCAAGAGGTACCAGCTTGTAGAACGACTCGGCCGAAGAATCATCGGCATAGACATTCAGCTCCATAGGCGTATTCTCAAGGAACTTGTGCACAATCTTCCAGCGGCGGAAGTTGTCGTAGTTGCGGCCTTCAAGGCATACTTCTGCAGCAATCTCGGCACGTATAGCCTCCCGGAGCTGGTCGCCGGAGGGAATGCCGCCGGCTTTGGACCACGACTCGGAGAATCCGGGCAGTCCGCAGCGGGAGCGCACTTTGTCGATGTATGCTATACTCTTGGCATCCAAGCTTCCGTTGAGCTCGAAACTGGCCTCGGCATAATCGAGGTACAACTCAGCCAGACGTAGGAACGGAACCCTGTAGGAAACCGGTTTGAACGTGCGGTTGGTCTGGTCGAACTGGGTGCTGATTGACACGAACTTCTGGAAATAGTAACCAGTGCAGGAATGATACAAGGTGCGGCTGCCGCAGTAGCCGTGATACTCTCCTGCGCGTGTGTAGATGGTGTTCTTCTCTTTTCCGTTGTAGATGATGTTTCCGCGGTCGAACACCACCGACGCATAGAAGCGGGGCTCCCGTCCGCGGTGCAGGCGAGCTGTGGAATCGCCCGGCGCTATGGTCAGGAGATTGTTGGCGGCAAATTCATCCTTCGTCTTTGGATCGGCCCACAGGGGAAGTCCGTCTTCGGTAAGGAAGGTGCAAACCGCCTGCATGGTCGGAACGCTCATGGGCCTGAAGTTGTCGAGGTCGGTGCCCTTGGCTCCATCCCATGCACGGGGTGTTCCGAGCCTCTGGATGATGTAGTTGAAATAGCCCTTCGGAGTGTTGGTGCGGTCGTCATAGGCGGAAGACCAGAGGTACTCGCACTTATTGCCGCTGTCGGTCATGGGCTGGATGAACAGCTTATAGTAGTTGTTGCGTCCCCGTTCTTTTTCGGGAAGGGCGCTGGCCGCCGGGTCGACATACAGATGGTAGCCCTCTCTTTCTGCCAGGTCTATTGCATCCTGGAGTGCGTCCAGGGCCGTTTTCCACTTGTTTTTGTCGTAGGTTTGCGAGATCAGCGGAGTCTTGTCGAAATTGAGGAAGTCGGCAAAGTCCGTATTGCCGTTCACCAGGGGACTGGCGGTATAGACCAGCACGCTGGCCTTGATGGCCTTGGCGGCAACGGAAGTGGCACGCCCGGCCTCTTTGTCGTCGCGGTGCGCGGGAAGCCTTGTGGCCGCTTCGTCGAACATACGGCATACGAATTCGGCGCAATCGTCCCATGAAGAGCGCTGCACGAGAATGTTCGATACCTGCTCGTTCATCGAAATCTCATGGTCAACCACCACCACGGGTCCGTAATGCTGCATAAGCACCCAGTGCAGCAGGCCGATGAGGAAATAAGCCTCGCCCGTATAGACCTTGGCCTTCTCGGGACTCAGGCCGGGCACGGATTCTACGTTGTTGATGAAAGTCCAGGCGTTGCGTATGCCTTTGTAGAGGTCATATTTCATGGCTCCGGGCTGGGTTGCGGTGTCGCCCGACCACATGCCGAAGTATGTGCTGTTGGAACTCTCGTAGCCGTGCAGCATGGCCTTCCAAGCGGCCCAGCGGATAGGGTTGCTGTAGAACGTAACCACTTCGCCGCTCTGGAAGAAATCGGGATAGGTATGATAGCCTATGTGGTGAGGGAAGAAGCCGTAAACCGAGTTCAGCGTGCGCTCCGCCTGCATAGGAGAGGAGTACAGATCCGACACGCTTGCGGTATCTTCAGGCACAACATCCAAAAAGTTGCAGGCCGCAAGGAACGGGAGTATAGCGAGGATCAATAAAGTCTTTTTCATGATCAGAGTCCAAATTTAGAAAAAAAGTTGCAGACCGAGTTGAACGCTCTTGGTAAGAGGATAAGATACTCCGGCGCCGTTTGCCAGTTCCGGATCCCAGAGTTTGAACGGAGACAGGACAAACAGGTTGGTGCCCGTGCAGTACACCCTGAGGGTTTCCTTCCAGGTCCATCCAAGCTCCACGTTTTTCAATCGCAGGAATTTACCGTCCCGGAGCCAGAAACTCGACGCAGGGATGTTGTTGGGGTTGTATTCCCAGTCAAGGCGGGGGTATTTGGCGTCGGGGTTCGGATTGCTCTCGCTCCAGTGGTCGTCGGCCACCCATTTGAACATATTCAAGCCGCGGTGCGTTTTGTTGACGAACGGATGTACCGCGTCGGACATAAGGATGGATACCCTGTCGCGCCCGGAGAAGAAGAACGAGAAGTCGAACGACTTGTATTTCATGGTGGCGCCGAATCCGTAGTTGATTTCCGGCACGGTGGGCAGCCCGAGGTAGGTAGCGTCGTTCTCGTCTATAACATCGTCGTCGTTCATATTCTTGTACTTGATGTCGCCGGGCTTATAGTTGGTGCTGAAAGTCTGGGTAGGCGAGTTGTCTATGTCTTCCTGGTCTTTGAACAGGCCTTCCGCGATGAGTCCGTAAGGAGCATATACCGGCTGGCCTATCTTTGACTGATAAGGATAAGGCTGGATCTCCGGCTCGTCGTAGTCGGTTATTTCGTTGTGGGCGTAGGTGAATGTGCCGCGCGCGCTGATGGAAAAGTCCGGATTGAAAATGCGCTTGTACTCGAGGCTGAAGTCAACACCTCTGTTGCGCACTGCGCCAAGATTACCCCGTGGCGACACGCCTGAAAGACCGGTTGTGGCGGGGAGTACCTGGCGGGCCATGAATATGCCCGTACGGTTTTCGTCAAAAATGTCGAGGATGAATTTGAGCTGTTGCATAAAGCCGAATTCGATGCCGATATCGTGCTTGCGGCTCACTTCCCAGGTGGCGTCTTCGTTACCCCACAGGTTCACGACGTTACCCTTTTCGGAATAGAAGCCGTCGGCGCAGGATCCCTGGATAAAACCGCTGTTGACATTCATTGCGACCGAAGAGATGTAGGGGAAGCGTACCGACAGGTAGTCGTTACCGGAAAGGCCGTAGGAATAGCGTATCTTCAACAGGTCAACGGTGCTGCGGAGATTGTCCCAGAACGGCTCGTTGGAGATGATCCAGCCGGCCGCCATGGAGGGGAAGAAGCCCCAGCGGTGCCCTCTCATGAAGTTTTCGCTGCCGTTGTATCCGAAGTTGGCTTCGAGTACGTACCGGTCCAGAAGCGTGTATGACAGACGTCCGGCGAATCCCTGCTCGCGCTTGGGCAGGCGGGCGTTGTAACTGGAGGCCTGATTGTCAACGTGTTCCTTCTGGTGGTACAGGACCACGGCGTTTATGGAATGTGGGCCGAAACTGCGGGCGTATTCGAGGTTGGTCTGCAGGTTAAGTTCGCGATAGCCGCTCGATGAAGTATCGGAGCCTATGTATTTCGACCCTTCGCTGCCCAGCTGTGAGAGGTAGTAGGTCTTTTCGCCGCTGACGGGGTCGGTATCTATCCCCTGAAGACGGTAGAGCCAAGGCGCCTTGCGGAAAGTAAGGGTAGCGGCAGTGTAGGAATAGAACGACGCCTGTCCCCACAGTTTGAGTCCCGGGGTTATCATGTCGAGGTTCTGGTCCAGGCGGACCGAAGTCGTGGTGTTCTCTGTAAACTGCTTGCGGTAGCCTTCCGAAAGGTCCATGTAGGGGTTGGTCCACGATGTGGTTCCGTCCCACTCGTCGGTACCGCCGAACACTACATAGTCGGCATCGTTGCCCAGCCACTCAGAGGGGTATGTGGGCGATACGTTTACGGGATTGGCATATAGAGCCGCGGCAAAATAATGCTGCGTGCTGTAATACGGCATGTTCTTGTAGAACAATATGGAGGTCATCTTTATGGACGCCGTAGTGCTGTTGGTCAGTTTGGCGGTCACATTGCTCTGGAACGAGAACTTGCGTGCGTTAAGGCCGGTGTCGAACGATACTTCCGGGGAGTTTCGCAGCATACCGTTCTGGTTGGCGAACATAGCGCTCAGGAAGTAGTTTACGCGGTTTCCGCCGCCACGTATGTTCACGTCGGCGCTCTGGGCGGTAGAGTACTTGCGGAAAATCATATCGTACCAGTTGACAAGCGGGTACTCATAATTGTTGATTCCCTGCTTGGCAGCCTCGATTTTGGCCGGCAGATAATAATCGTTGCCGCCGCGGGTGCGGAGAGCCTCGTTGTAGTTCTCCATATAAGTTATCCCGTCGGCGATTTCGGATACCTTGGTGAAGGTGTTTACCGTCGAATTGAAGTGGACGTTGATGGACATCTTGTCTGACGTACGTCCGCTCTTGGTGGTAATGACCATGACGCCGTTTGCGCCGCGGGAGCCGTAGAGAGCCGTCGCCGCAGCGTCTTTAAGCACGGCAAACGACTCGATTGATTCCGGAGAGATACCGTCAAGCACCCCTACGCCGACCTCTATTCCGTCGAGGATATACAAAGGCTTGCTGTTGGGGCCGAAGGTGGAAATACCGCGGATCCAGAAATTGGCACCGTCCGAGCCGGGTTCGCCGGATGACTGGGTGGAAATAACGCCGGCCAGGTTGCCCGCAAAAGACTGTGACAGGGTGGGAGAGTGGAGCGACTTGAGCTGCTCGGGGTTGATGCTCTCCACCGAGGTCACTATCGACTCCCTTTTCTGGGTGGTTCCGAAGGCGACCACTACCGCTTCGCTCAATGCAGTTGACGATTCGTCCAGAAAGACCATGCGGAAGTAGTTGTCGTTCTCGGTGGTCTTTATGTTTTTGTCGAGGTATCCCAGCATTGAGAACGTTATTTCCTTGACATCGGCACCTACCGTTAGCGAATAACGGCCTTCAGTGTCGGTGAGCGTGCCGGTGGAAGTGCCTTTAACATACACCGTTACCCCAGCAAGAGGGCTGCGGTCGGTGGTTGCTACCACGGTTCCGGAAAAGGTGCGCTTGGGAGTTGAAGGAGCAGTCTTCTTGGGATCCTCGCCCCGTTTCCGGAGCAGCATGATCTGGGTTCCTTCGATATTTGCCGACATTTGCTGGGGAGCGAGTATCCTGCCGAGCAGCTGGAGAATATCTTCGCCTTTGGCTTCGTCGCTCACCCGCTTTTCCAAGTCAATCTCGGCGGTACGGTAGGCAAAAGTGAATCCGCTCTGTTTTTCCAGATCGTTCAGGACGGTGCGTAACGGCACATTCTGCCAGCTGCCGCTGACCTTTCTTTCCTGCGACCAGGAGACGACCGGAGAGGCCAACAGAAACAGCAGAAGCAATGTTTTTGCTAGTTTATTCATAAGAGAAGTTTTGTGAATTATCGTATCAGGACTATATTGCCTTCGTCGATTATGCGGAGTTCGCAATCGGCGAGAAAGGAGAGGACGGTAAATATTTTTTCTTTGCTCTCGTCGTTGATTTTAAGTGTGATGTGCTGGTCCAGGTCGATGTCTCCCAACGTGCTGACCTTTACTCTGTAGCGGTGCTCAAGATTTTCGATGACTTTGCCCAAGGTGCAGTCCTCAAGCGAAATCTGCGAGCGTATCCAGCTTACATAGTCGCCTGTATCAACCGTGCGGACGGTGCTGTCGCCCAGCAGGCGGTCATAACTCAATTGCTCGCCGGGAGAAAGAGTTACCGCCTGGATGCCTTCTCCTTTCACGCGCACGGAACCCGACACGAGGGTGACCTGGTCGCGCTCGTACAGGGGAGTGTGCCTTACGGCGAAGCGGGTGCCCAGTACGCTGACCTGCAGGTCACCGGCATTTACCACAAAGGAGCGTCCGTCTTTTGCAACATCAAAGTATGCTTCGCCGTCGAGCTTGACTTCCCTCACGGATGCTTTTTCAAAATTGCTGTTGTACGACAGGGAGCTGCCTATGTTGAGCCATACCGATGTGCCGTCCGGGAGCTGGAATTCGCCCGTTGAATTGCTGGATGTCACCATGCATACTTCCGAGGTAGCTGAAGGCGTGTTGCTGTGGGAGCGGATTCCCCGGCCCAGGCCGAAAAATCCCGCGATCAGGGCTGCCGCTGCGGCCACGGCCACAAAATACATAAAGCGGCTCCTGAGTGTTTTTTGCTTTTCTCCTTCCATGTGGCGGTGTATAAGGTTGAGCTTGCGCCGCCGCTCCAGGGTGGAGTCGCTTATATCTCTGGCAGACAGGGCTTCCCATTCACTGTAGAGGGCATCTTCCTTTTCCTGCTGGTCTTCGGGGTCGGTAAGCCAGCTCCCGAAGGCCAGCTTTACCTCGTCGGGGAAACTGCCTGACATAAATCGGTTTATGATGTTCTTTTTCTTGCCCATATTGATTGTGTGGTTAAAGCAGGGCGCTTAGTGCCTTGAGTTGCTCCAGGGCCCTTCCTATGTGATACTCAACTGTCTTGGGAGAGATTCCCTCCCGGGCTGCTATTTCCTGCTGTGTCAGGCCCATACGGCGGCTCATCAGGAATATTTTTCTGCGTTGTTCAGGCATTGCCGCTATGGTAAGGCTTGCGAGGGAAATGACGTCGCGCAAGTCCTCCTCCCTGGCCAGGTCTCCGCCGAACAGTTCCGGGAGTTCTTCAGAGGTCAAGCCTTGCTCCAGCGGGGTGGGTTTTCCGCGTGAATAGTAATCATAGACAGCATGCTTGACGATGGTGAACAGGAATGGCTTGAACGCACGCACGCCCCTCAGCGAGCGCCGTCTGAGCCAGAGGCGCAGGAACACATCCTGACAGATATCCTCCGCAATGGATTTATCTTTTAGGAGTGCCCGTGCGAACGTCTCGACGAGCGGGGCATACTTCAGGTAGAAGTAATCGAACACTTCGTATGACCCGCCCGACAGACGTTGGATGTACTCCGATTCTTGAGTCCCGTTCATTAATCGATGTTCACATTCGCCACCACAAGGTCTCCAGGTGCGCCGATGAGGTTTTCCGCGCTGACCTTGGCTCCGAGTACACGGGCGTCGGCGGTTACTTTCTCAGGCTTGTCGGGAGTTCCAAGGGTAATGGAATTCTTGCGTATCGCTCCAAGGAAAGCACCGGCGATGCAGGCGCCGTCGGAGCTGATGACGGCACTCAGGGTGTCGCCGCTCCATACTTTGGCATATTGGGTAGCTCCGCAGAATCCGCCGATACGCACGGCATCGGAAGAATTCACGGTGATGGGACCCTTGCTGGTGTTGCCCTCGAGGTTGCAGACCGAATAACCGAGCAATCCGCCTATCTCGCTGATATACACACCGTCGGCTTTGGCGTTAGTGACCATGATCTCTCCCTCGTTGGAGCTGTTCTTAAGTTCTCCGAACAAGTCTCCGCAAAGGCCGCCGATCATCATGTAAGATGTTGACTGGCTGGTGATTTTGCCAAAGTTCTTACATCCGTCCATAGTATGTCCGGAATTGCCGTTGCGCCCACCGAGGATGCCGCCTAAATAAGTGGCTCCCTTCTGGTTGTGCCAGCCGTTTTTATAAGTAAGGTTGCCGTTGTTGATACAGTTGCCTATAGTGTAAAGATGTGTGTGGTGATGTCCGATGACACCGCCAAGCATGAGCTGCTGAGAGCAGTTGACGTTCTGCACGGTGCAGTTGGCATCGAGCACTATTTCTTTGCCGTTGCTGCATCCGGTCACATTGCCTGCGTTCTGGTAGCCTACTATGCCTCCGGCGCGGGTCCAGCGTGCGGTCGATTTGAAAGAAATCACAGAAGGCATGTCGCCGTCGATGTTCGTGCAATCCTTGACGGGCATGTTGCAGAAACCAGCGATTCCGCCAAGGTCGGCTCCGGTGGAGTTGCCTGCCGGCTGGATGATATCAACATCGATCTTGCCTGTATTGCGGCAGCCGGAGACCATGGTCTCCTCGGTGTAGTCCTTGGCTGAAGCTCCGCCTGCAACGCCTCCGCAGAGTACTCCCACATCGGCGCCGGCGCCTCTCTGCAGGCCTCCGGCATTGGCGAATGAGCCTTTGAGCGTTACGGTTCCGGAGTTGGAGCAGTCAATCAGGTTGAATGCTACATAGCCGGTGACACCGCCGACTGAAGGGCGTGTGCAGGCCTCTTCCGGATTGGTGAGAGGCACGATGTAGCTCACGTCGCCGGAGTTGATGCATCCCTCCATATCTCCCTCAAAGTAGCCGGCCACACCGCCCACGTTGCCGTAGGTTCCGGTGGCGCAGGCTCCGATCGAGAAGAAGACGGCTCCTTCATTGGTGCATTCTTTCATTTTGCCCATGTTGGCCGGGGCGTCGTTTGCGAATGCCGTTACCTTGCTGGCTCCGAGAACTCCGCCGAGGAATGTCTTGCCGGGAGTCTCATCGTATGTAAGGGAAATGGGGGCCTTGTTGTGGCACTTGACTATGCGGTCCTGTCCGGGCGCAGCTTCGCCTGCCATATATCCTGCAACGCCTCCGATAACCTGCTCATTGGCAGTGGCGACGTTTTTGAGCGTTATGGCGCCTTCGTTGGTGCAGTTGCTTATGTTGCCCTCAAGGAAACCTACGATGGCTCCCAGACGTGCTGTGTCTGCAAATGAATCGACGCGGTTGATGGGCGCTTTGTTCGTGCAGCCGCTGATCTGTCCGCCGGGCAGCAAGTGTCCTGCTATCAGGGCTATGTCTCCCTGGTCGGCGCCGTTAAGCGAGCAGCTGGAGTCGATGATCAGATTCTTGACGGTTCCGGACACTTCGGTAAACAGAGGAGTGGTTGCGCTCCAGTTGCGTATGCTCTTGCCGCCTCCGTCGAACGTGCCGGCAAAAGATGCTGCCGGAACCAGCTCTTTGCCCGACAGATCAATGTCGGAGCCGAGCTTGACCATGTCGGCCTCGGTGCACTGGGGGGCATACTCGTTAAGCCATACCAGAAGCAGCGTAGCGTCGTTGATTGTGAGAGGGTAGCTTATGGACAGTTCTCCGGTGGTTACGGATACCTCGTCGGACCATTCGGAGGTAACCTTGCCGGCTATTGCCTGAACCCGTACCACATATTCGGTTGAATACTCGAGTGAGCCAATTGTGCAGCTGCGCTCAGCGCCGCTGCCGGCAGCCTTGAAGTCTGCCTCCCCGGCTTTGTGATACTCGGTCTTGTAAGATTTGGCGTCCTTGACTTCCGCCCAGGACACCGAGATGGTGTTGCCGGATGCAGTGGCCGTGACGACCGGCTTTTCGAGCGATGTAACTTCCTCAGGCTGAGGCTCGGGGGGTGTGGGTGTCGGTTCGGGTTCGGGCTTGGTGCAAGCGGCCAGGACGGCCAGAATGCACAGTGCGTTCAAGATAAGATGCTTTCTCATATTTTTATAGAATTGGTTATAGTATGCATTTAGTCTTAAATATAGACCCCGGTTTTTGAAGCTTTCCCTAGTGCCGGGTAAAAAAAAGACGCAGCCGGTCTCTTTTTTTGTAATAACTTGGTCTATGAATGTGCCCTACAGGAGGTTAGAATGATGGTTCGGTGCATTTTTGGTGCTTTTTTTTGGGGGAAGAAAAAGCCCTAAGTGATTGATAATCAAGACACTTAGGGCTTAATTTCGGCGGAGAGAAAGGGATTCGAACCCCCGAAGCAGGTTTTGCCCGCTTAGCGCATTTCGAGTGCGCCGCCATAGACCACTCGGCCATCTCTCCGGGTGCAAAGTTCGTAAAAAATATTTAAATTTGTACACTATGCGGATCGGAGATTTGGAATTTGGTGATAAACCGCTGTTTCTTGCGCCTATGGAGGACGTTACGGACGTCTCGTTCCGGGTGCTCTGCAAGGAGCAGGGGGCGGCTATGGTCTACACCGAGTTCGTGCCTTCGGACGGCCTGATCCGGGACGCAGACAGGGCGATAGCCAAGATGCGCACCCTCCCCGAAGAGGCCCCCGTGGGCATCCAGATCTACGGCCACATCCCCGAATCGATGGTCGAGGCCGCCAGGATGGCGGACCGCGCCGCTGAAATTGCCGGAGGCCACGGAGCCGACATCATCGACATCAACTTCGGCTGCCCGGTCTCAAAGATCGCCGGGCGCGGCGCCGGCAGCGGCATGATGCGCGAGCCGGACAAGATGGTGGCAATCACTAAGGCCGTCGTCGAGGCGGTTGGCAAGCCCGTGACCGTGAAGACCCGCCTCGGCTGGGACGAGAATTCGAAGATAATCGTGGAGCTTGCCGAACGCCTGCAGGACGTTGGCATCCAGGCCATTACCATCCACGGCCGCACCCGCCAGCAGATGTACAAGGGCGAAGCCGACTGGACCCTCATCGGCGAAGTGAAAAGCAATCCCCGTATGCACATCCCCGTGATCGGCAACGGCGACATCACCTCCGGCCCCAGGGCCCGGGAGGCCTTCGACCGCTACGGCGTGGACGCCATCATGATAGGCCGCGCTTCCTTCGGCCACCCCTGGATCTTCCGCGAAATCCGCCACTACCTCCACACCGGCGAGGCCCTGCCGCCTCTCTCCGTGGAGGAAAGGGTCCGGCTCGCCAAACGCCATTTCGAGCTGTCCCTGAGCTACAAAGGCGAGCGCCGCGGCATCTTCGAGATGCGCCGGCACCTCAGCTGCTACTTCAAGGGCCTGCCCGAATTCAAGTCCACCCGGATGAAGCTCGTCACCTCCACCGACCCCGACGAGATCCGCGCCACCCTCGACTACATAGCCACCCAGTGGGCAGGAGTCCCGCTCGAGACCACCAACGTGTATGATATATAGAATAGTTCTGTCGATCCGCAACGCCCGCTACAAAAGCGGCCGCCACAGCACCGCCGCAGAGGTGCCGACCATCTGCGTGGGCAACATCACCGTGGGCGGCACGGGCAAGACCCCCCATTCCGAGATGATCCTGAGGACGCTCCTCGGGAGCGAACACTGGGGCATGTCGAAGCTCGCCTTCCTTTCCCGTGGCTACAAGCGCCGCAGCAAGGGCTTCCAGCAGGTCCCCTACGACGGCTCCGCAGCCCTCTACGGCGACGAGCCGGTGCAGGTGAAACGGAAATTCCCCTCGGTCACGGTGGCCGTGGACAAAGACCGCATCGAAGGCTGCGACGTCCTGGTGCACCCGGAAAAGGCCGCCGGCCTGAAAAAATGCGCCTTCCCGGACTTCCCGGCGGCAGACCTCGTGCTGCTCGACGACGCCTACCAGTACCGCCGCCTCAAAGCGTCGCTGAACATAGTGCTGGTGGACTGGAACCGCCCGGTCACCGAGGATTCCCTGCTCCCGTGGGGGCGCCTGCGCGACCTGCCGTCCCGCCTCTATGACGCTGATATAGTGATAGTAAGCAAGTGTCCGTACGCCCTTGATGCGCAGGAAAAAATGGATATGGCCCGCACCCTCGGCTACGCCTCCTACGACCCGGAGACCTGCTCGGCAGTGCGCAAGGACCGCCCCCAGACCCTGCTCTTCACGGGCATAGGCTACGAGCGTCTCCAGGGCGTCCACGACTCCGCCGACCCCCGCTACATCTACTCCAAGAAGCTCATCCTCTTCACCGGCATTGCCGACGACACCCCCATGCTGCGCCATCTCAGCGACAGCTACAAGATAGTGGAGCACATCCACTTCCCGGACCACCACAGCTACACCAAAGCCGACGTCCGGGCCCTCCGGAACGCCGTGCGCCGCAATCCCACGGCAGCCCTCGCCACCACCGAAAAGGACGCCCAGCGCCTTCTGGACCTGAAGGCCCTGCCCGACGACCTCAAGTCCCGTCTCTTCTTCCTTCCGATAACCACAGACTTCCTCTCCGACCGGGAAAGGGAGACTTTCAGCCAATACCTCAATAACTTATGACACTGAAACACATCATCCTCTGCGCCCTTGCATGCGCAGCGCCCCTTGCGTCCAACGCCCAGCCGCTCGAAGACTGGCTGGATCCCGCCGTCTATGAGTCCAACCGCCTCCCGATGCGCGCCAGCGTGCGCTCCGACTGCCCTGTGATGTCGCTCGACGGCACCTGGCAGTTCCGCTGGTTCGACAGCTTCACCGAGCGCGAAGGCGGCTTCGAGGCCGTCCGCTACGACGATTCCTCCTGGGGCACCATGCCCGTGCCCGGAATCTGGGAGCTCAACGGCTACGGCGATCCCATCTACGTCAACCACGGCTACCCCTGGACCGGCCATTTCGATAATAATCCCCCCATCGTCCCCACCGAGCACAACCACGTGGGCCAGTATCGCCGCCATTTCACGCTTTCCTGCGCCCAAGCCCGTTCTAAAGTGGTGCTCCGCATAGGCAGCGCCACCTCCAACGTCCGCGTGTGGGTGAACGGCAAGAGCGTCGGCTACAGCGAGGACAGCAAGCTGGAGGCGGCATTCGACATCAGCCGCTTCGTCAGGAAAGGCGACAACCTCATTGCGCTGGAGATAATGCGCTGGTGCGACGGCACCTACTTGGAGTGCCAGGACTTCTGGCGCCTCTGCGGCATAGCCCGCGGCGTCTCCCTTGAGTTCCGTCCCCGCAAGGCTGGCTTGCAGGACGTGCGCGTGCAGGCCGGCATGGACGGCACTTTCGATTTCGACGTGACGGTGGAACGCGGCGCCGATCAGGTGCTCTATGAGCTCACCGCTCCCGACGGCACCCGCACCACTCAGCTCGAAAAGGTCTATGGCGACGGCGCTTGCTGGAGCGGCAAAATCGCCTCCCCGGCGCTCTGGAGCGCTGAAACGCCCAATCTCTACACCCTCACCCTCACCTCGATGGCAAAGGGCCGCAAGATAGAGACCGCCCGGCTCGACGTGGGCTTTCGCAGCGTGGAAATCAAGAACTCCCAGCTGCTTGTCAACGGCCAGCCCGTGCTCATCAAGGGCGTGAACCGCCACGAAATGAGCCCCGACGGCGCATACTGCGTGAGCCGCGAGGAGATGCTCCGCGACATCAAGGTGATGAAGGAACTGAACATCAACACGGTGCGCACCTGCCACTATCCCAACGATCCCTACTGGTATGAACTCTGCGACCGCTACGGCATCTACGTGATCGACGAGGCCAACATCGAGTCACACGGAATGGGCTACGGCGAGAAGACTCTCGCCAGGCGCGACGATTTCGCCGCCGCCCATATGATACGTATGCAGCGTATGGTGCAGCGCGACCTCAACCACCCCAGCATCATAGTCTGGAGCCTTGGCAACGAAGCCGGCGACGGCCCGAATTTCGAGAAGACCTATGCGTGGACCAAGGGCTTTGACAAGACGCGCCCGGTGCAGTACGAGCGTGCCGGCCTGAACGACCACACCGACATCTTCTGCCCTATGTACGAAGACTACGACGACTGCGAAAAGTACGTCTCCAACAAGCCTCCCAAGCCCCTGATACAGTGTGAGTACGCCCACGCAATGGGCAATTCCCTCGGCGGCTTTGCCGAGTACTGGGACCTCGTGCGCCGCTATCCTTCCTACCAGGGCGGATGCATCTGGGACTTCGAAGACCAGGCCCTCCGCTGGCCCTACGACCCCGCCCAGGGCAAGGTCTGTGCCGAGTCCGGAGCCGGATCGAAAACGGAAGCCGGCAAGCCTTCGTGGATCTATGTGTTCGGCGGCGACTTCAACACCTACGACTACTCCGATGAGTCCTTCAACTGCAACGGCGTGGTGTCCGCCGACCGCGTGCCCCATCCGGGCGCCGAGGAGGTGCGTTACCAGTACCGCAGCATCCTCTGCAGCGCCACCGCGGACGACTTGCGCGACGGCAGGGTGAATGTCTACAACGAGAATTTCTTCATCACGCTGGAGCGCTACAGCCTCCTCTGGCAGCTTGTCCAGGACGGCGACGTGCTGCGCAGCGGTAAAGTGAACATGCCCGCCGTAGCTCCCCAGACTATGGATCAGGTGCAGCTGACGGGCCTCTTCCTACCCGAGACAAAAGGCCACGACGTGTCGCTGTGGCTGGATTTCTATCTGAAGGAAGATGACGGGATACTCCCGAAAGGCACGAAGGTGGCCTCGGACCAGATTGCCGTCAGCAGGGGCCGTGTCTGCCGTCCGGCGTCCATTGCCGGCGACGGCGAACTTGGCGCCAGCGATGCCGGCGGCCGCTTCGAGGTGGCCGGAAAGGAATGGAAGGCGGCGTGGGACAAGTCCACCGGCGCCCTGGTGTCCTACTGCGTGCGCGGCAATGAAATGATAGAGATGCCCGTGATGCCCTGCTTCGGAAGGGCGGTCACCGAGAACGACCTCGGCGCCAAGCTGCAGAAGAAGATGGCCTGCTGGCTGTATCCGGAATTCAAGGCTGAGGACTTCAGCGTGAAGAAGGTCGGCGACAGCTTCCTGGTCAGCGTGAAATACCCCCTGGAGCATGCCGTAGTGCAGATGCTGTGGATCGCCGAGCCCGGCGGACAGCTCTCCGTGACGATGAACCTGATGGATAACGGCCGCCTCGCCGGGGCTCCCGACCTGTTCAGGGTGGGCCTGGAATTCGCGATGCCCGGGAAATACTCTACCGTGGATTTCTACGGGGAGGGTCCCTGGGATACCTACTGCGACCGCAGGACGGCAGCCCGCCTGGGCCACTATGTCCAGGACGTGACTGAGCGTTACGACTTCGGGGCCGCCCGCCCGCAGGAGCACGGCACCAACGTGGGGATAAAGAGCTATAAGCTTCTGGATGCCAATGGGGTTGGCCTGGAGATCACTTCTCCCGCCCTGTTCTCCGCCTCAGCGCTGCCCTTCACCCGCCAGACCCTGGACCTGACGGTCGGCGAGTGGCGCCACAGCCGCGAGCTGCTGCCGCTGATGCATAAGGAAAACAGGTCGCTCGGCATCACCGCCGTCAACTGCGACCTGCTTCAGATGGGACTTGGCTGCGTGAACTCCTGGGGCCGCACGCCTCGCGACGAGTATATGATCCACCCCGCCGAGTACAGCTTTACACTGTCATTATCTCCTTCTCTTTAGCGGAGACGATTTCGTCCACGAGCTTGACCTTCTTGTCGGTCAACTTCTGGACTTCCTCTTCGGCTTCCTTTTCGGTGTCTTCCGAAAGACCCTCGTTCTTCTGGGCCTTCTTGAGGATGTCGATGGCGTCGCGGCGGGCGTTGCGCACCACCACCTTGGTCTGCTCGCCGGAGGCTTTCGCCTTTTTGATCAGCTCCTTGCGGCGCTCCTCGGTCAGGGCGGGCACGACGCAGCGGATGATCTCTCCGTTGTTCTGGGGGGTGAAGCCGAGGTTGGCGTCCATGATGGCCTTCTCGATCTTCGGAATCATATTCTTCTCCCAGGGCTGGATGGCCAGGGTCTTGGCGTCCGGGGCGGAAATGGAGGCCACCTGGTGGACGGGAGTGGCCGAGCCGTAGTAGTCGACCATAAGCCCGTTGAAGATGTTCGGGTTGGCCTTGCCCACACGGTAGGTCTTGAGGTCTTCCTCAAGGAAGGTGATGGCGTCCTGCATTTTGCCCTCGGCGCCGGAGAGGATTTCTTTTGCTCTTTCTGTCAACATATTGCGTGAATTTTTATGCGTGTACTATAGTGCCGATGGGCTCTCCTTTCAACAGGCGTGCCAGATTGCCGGGGCGCGTGACGTCGAACACCACGATGGGCACGGGGCCCTGCTCGCAGAGGGAGTATGCCGTCTGGTCCATGACCTTCAGGTGGTCGGCGAGGGCTTTGGAGAAGGTGAGTTCCTCATAGCGCACGGCGGTGGGATCCTTCTCCGGGTCGGCCGTGTAGACCCCGTCCACCCTGGTGCCCTTCAGCAGGGCGTCGGCTCCGAGCTCGAGGGCCCTGAGGGCTGCGCCGGAGTCGGTGGTGAAGAAGGGGTTGCCGGTGCCGCCCGCTATGAGCGCCACGCCGCCCTCTTCGAGCACGCGTATGGCGTTGTCGCGGGTGTAGTAGCGGGCGTAGGGCTCGGTGGGAGTGGCCGTGAACACCTCGGCGTCGATTCCCTGGCTCCGTATGGCGCCGGCGAGGGCGAGGGAGTTGATGATGGTGGCAAGCATGCCCATGCGGTCGCCGGTCACCCGGTCGAATCCTTTGCCCACGCCCTGCAGGCCGCGGAAGATGTTGCCGCCGCCGTTGACTATGGCCACCTGGTGGCCGGCGCGGACGGCCTCTACGATTTCGGCTGCGAATTTGTTGAGGCTTTCAGGGTCGAGGCCCTTTCCTTCGGGGCCTCCCAGGCTTTCGCCGCTAAGTTTCAGTAAGACTCTTTTATACATCTGTGGTTTGAATTCAATGCAAGAAACAAAAATATCGGAAAATTATCAAAAATGCAAACACGGCATCATATAAAGTATTATATTTGTATGGTATATGAGAAGGTTAATCATTGGCCTGCTGATGCTTGCGGGGGTCGTGTGCTCCGCCCAGAGTCCGCTCTACAGGGGGCGGGTTATGGCCGATTACAACTTTCCATTCAACGGCCACTACTACTGGTACAGCCCTGATTTCCAGCCCGGAACGGTCTTTTTCAACGGCGACGTCCTCGAAGGGGCGATGCTCAATGTCAACGCCCACACAGGCGAGCTCCTGGCCCGGGAAAGCCGGTTCGCCGCCCCGGTCGTCGTGCCCCGCGAACTCGCCCCGTGGTTCGAAATCGGCGGCATTCGCTACGTCAACCTCCGCGCCTGCGGCATCCCGGAGGCTCCCGAGGGCTACTTCCAGGTGCTGCAGGACCAGCGCGAAACCGTTTACTACCAGCGCGTCAAGATGTTCGCCCGCGAGCCCGGCAACCACAACGGCGAGCACGGCATAGGCTACGACGATCCCAACTACAGGGAGAAAATCATCGCATACTTCTACCTCAGCGACCGCTACTACGCCATCCGCCGCGGCACATTCAAGAAAATCCACCCTGGCCGGCGCAGGATTTCCCGCCTGCAGCCGGTTGCGGACCCCTTCTCCGGCGCCGAGGCCCCGCTGGCCCCGCGCACGGGCATTCAGGCCCCAGTCCTCAAAGTGCCCGGAGCCAGGGCTGAACTTCCCGCCGACTGGTTCTCCACCGGCGAAATCTCCGAGAGCCGCAGGGCGGTGCTCGAAGCGATAGAGCAGGAAAACCTCATCGCGAACTACCGCAACAAGACCTATGAAATCGGCCGCACGGCGGGCTCCGGAGGCCCTGTGACCGTGTCCGGCACCGTCCGCGACGTGGCCACCGGTGAGACTCTCCCCAGCGTGCTCGTGTCCGACCGCAGCGGCCGCATCTACTGCTTCACCGACCCCGACGGCTTCTATTCCCTCAAGCTCCCCCTGGGCGAGAACCTGCTGAGCTTCAGGGAGACCACCAAGGAAGACATGGACATCCACGTCATCGTGCGCGGCGAAGGCGGGCTCGACATCGTGATGCGCGAGAAGGTCACGGCCCTGAAGAGCGCCTACGTGACAGCCAATTCCATGGCGGAGCACCGCAGGGCCGGAATGGGCCTGGAGACCATCAACTCCAACATAGTCAGCCACATACCCTCTGCGTTCGGCGAGGGCGACGTCTTGAAGGCGGTGCTGACCCTGCCCGGCGTGAAGTCGGTGGGCGAGGCGTCGGGCGGCTTCAACGTGCGCGGCGGCTCCTCCGACCAGAACCTCATCCTGCTCAACGGCGGCACGATCTATAACCCCAGCCACCTCTTCGGCATCTTCTCCGCCTTCAACAACGACGTGCTCGACGAGGTCGAACTCTACAAAAGTTCCATCCCGGTGCGCTACGGCGGCCGCATCTCGTCCGTGCTCGACATCACCACGCGCGACGGCAGCCCCGACCGCATCCACGGCTCCCTGGGCCTTGGGATACTGACCAGCCACGCCTCCATCGAAGGGCCGATAGTCAAGGACAAGACCACCTTCGTGCTCGGCGGCCGCACCACCTACTCCGACTGGCTCCTGCGCATGCTTCCGCAGGGCAGCGGCTATGCCGGCGGCAAGGCCTCGTTCAGCGACGTCAATCTCGGAGTGACGCACCGTATCGACGAGCGCAACTCATTGAAACTCACCGGCTACTGGTCCCGCGACAAGTTTTCGTTCCGGGGCGACACCACCTTCCGCTACTCCAATCTCGACGTTGCCCTGAAGTGGCGCCACAAGCTCGCCGGCGACGGCTCCCTGGAAGTCAGCACCGGCTATGACCAGTACTCCAACGTGCTCGACAGGGGCTACGACACCGACGTGACCGGCGCCTGGTCGCTCTCCACCGACATACGCCAGGGCTTCCTGCGTGCCGGGGTGCGGCAGCGCCTGGGCAGCCACACCCTCAGCTGGGGCGGCGACGCGGTGTTCTACGCCCTCAATCCGGGCAAGCTCTCTCCCATAAAAGACGCCCTCGTCGTGCCGCGCTCGCTCGCCCCGGAGATGGCGCTTGAGCCCGCTGTCTACGCCGGCGACCAGTGGCAGCCGCAGGACAGCCAGTTCTCGCTGGACTACGGACTTCGCCTCTCGTCCTTCCTCGCCTTCGCCCCCGCGAAATTCTACGGCGGCCCGGAGCTTCGGGTCAGCGGCAAATGGTCGCCCCTGGCCAACCTCTCCGTGAAGGCCGGCTTGAACACCATGAACCAGTATATCCACCTGATTTCCAACACTTCCGCCATTTCGCCGATGGACACCTGGCGCCTATCCGGGGCCGACATCCTGCCCCAGAAGGGCTGGCAGGCCGCATCCGGCATCTACTGGACCGTGTTCGGAAACGAGCTGGACATATCGCTGGAGGGCTACTACAAACGTATGGACAACTATCTGGACTACAAGTCAGGAGCCGTGCTCTCGATGAACGAGCGCCTCGCCGACGACCTGGTGCGCACCAGGGGCAAGTCCTACGGCGTGGAGCTGATGCTGCGCAAGCTCTCCGGCCGCCTGACGGGGTGGGTGTCCTACACCTGGTCCCGCGCCTTCCTGCAGGAAACGGGCGACCGCGGGCCCGACACCATCAACGGCGGCAACTGGTACAACGCTCCCTACGACAAGCCGCACGACATCAAGCTGGTGGGCAACTACAAGTTCACCCACCGCTACTCCATTTCCTTCAACCTCGACTACTCCACCGGGCGGCCGGTCACGGTGCCTGTGGGGCAGTACTTCTACGGCAATGCGCTCCGCCTGATGTATTCCGGGCGCAACGCCTACCGCATTCCCGATTACTTCCGCCTCGACCTGGCGTTCAATATCGAGCCCGGGCACTACCTGAAGGCTTTCACGCACATGTCTGCCACCATAGGCTGCTACAACGTGACGGGCCGCCGCAACGCCTACTCCGTGTTCTATAACACTGCAGGAGGCATAGGCGTGAAGGGTTACATGTTGTCCGTGTTCGCCACCCAGGTGCCCTACCTGAGTCTAAATCTGAAGTTCTGAGATGAGAAAGGCCCCATTCATATTGTCTGCCGCGCTGCTGCTTCTGTCCGGATGCATCTACCCCTTCCGGGCGGACATCGAGAGCGAGTCGTTCGACAACATAGTGGTCTCTGGCGACATCCTTATCGGCGAACCCACACGGATCACCCTGGGTTACGTCTATCCCCTTTCCGCCTTCCCCAGTGAGATGCGAAAGGAGTATCCTACCGGCAAACTGACCATTGAAAACGACTCCGGAAGAAGCTGGAAAGGCGTTTATCAGTACCGCGGGGCCTATGTGTTCGACACGTCCACGGCTCCGGCATCCGGAAAATACCGGCTCCGCATCGAGCTTGACGACGGCCGGGAATACGAAACCCCGTGGACGGGAGTGAAACAGGCCCCGGTGATCACGGACCTCCGCTACGACGGCACCGACGACGGCGTGGGGCTCTTCCTCAGCCTGGACGGCGCCGATTCGCTCTGGAATTTCCGCTGGGACTACACCGAAACCTGGGAGTACCACGCGGACTACATCCCTGCGTTCATGTTCGTCCCGGGCCTTCCGGAAGCCGACAGGCAGAACCCGTCGAAGATCTACAGGGAGCCCGATCCGTCAGAGATCAACTACACCTGCTGGACCACCAGAAACTCCATCGAGCCCTTCCTGGGCAGCGCCGAGGGGCAGTCGGACAACCGCTTGTCGGACGTGTGCTTCATGACGATGCAGTCCACCGACATACGCATTTCCACCCTGTACTCGATCCTGCTCACCGTGCAGGGCCTCTCTTCAGAAGCGCTTGCCTGGCACCGGCATATGAATGCCCTGTCCAATGAAACCGGCTCGCTGTTTTCGCCCACACCCAGCGAGATGCGCGGCAACGTGGTCTGCACCTCGGACGGGACGCAGACGGCCCTTGGCTACGTGGACGTGGCCTGCCGCGTGTCGAGGCGCATCTATGTGCCCAACACCTTCTACACCAGGCCCTACGATCCCGATGTGCTGCTGTTTTTCCCGGCTCCGGATGAAGACGGCAACTACGATTTCGATCAGGAGTTCAGGATGGGAAGCGCACCGGTGCGGGGCGAGGAGCCTTCGCTGACCGGCGTGGAATGGGGCCCCAAGCGATGCACGGACTGCACTCAGCTCGGCGGCACGACCACGGAGCCGGAGTGGTGGAGAAAAGATTACAAGCCATGAAACGATTGACGCTCATACTGTTGCTGGCCCTTTCCGCCCTGCAGGCGGGGGCGCAGGCCTATGTGTCCACCGACAAGGGAAGCTATGTGGCCGGCGACAGGATCTGGTGCTCGGTGTTCTGCGCCGAAGGGCCGGCCGTGGCTTATCTGGAGCTGATTTCTACGGACGGAGTGGCCGCCCGCACGAGAATAGACATCCGGGGCGGGCGCGGCGGCGGGTCGTTGCGGCTTCCCCTGACCATACCCACCGGCAACTACCGCCTCGTGGCCTACACAGACCCGCAAAAAGCGGGCGGCGCTGCTGCCGGAGGCCCTTTAGTGGCGGTCTATAACACCCTTTCTACGGAGCGGGTGGCGGACGGCGTCGAGGTCGTGGACGCTGTGGAGCGGGGCGCTGCATCAGCCCAGGCGGGCTACGGACTTTCCGCGGAAGCGGCCCCGGACGGCATCAGGGTGGATAATCTCTCCGGCGAGGCGGTGTCGCTGAGCTTGTCCGTGTACAGGGACGATTCGCTGGAGCCTGCCTCGCGCTCTTCCATTGCCGGTTTCGTGCCTGGCGCTCCCGGTCCCGTGGCATGGGGTGAGACCCTGCACGCCCGGCCCGTCGGCTCCGGGGAGCTCGATGAAAGCGTGACCGCACTGCTTTCCGTGCCCGGTTCGCAGACCGACTGCTACGTGGCCCAACTCTCCGAAGACGGGGACTTCCGCTTCGAGACCGAGAATGTTTTCGGCAGCTGCGACATGGTGTGCCAGCTGCAGGGGCTTCCGGAGGGAGCGCAGTGCCATCTTGAACTTCAGAACCCCTTCGCGGGGCCGCAGGTGGCGGGGCTTCCCAAGCTTCGTGTATGCCGCACCCAGGCCGGAGACCTGGTGCGCCGGGGCTCCGCGATGCTCGCCGGCCTCTCGTCCGACACGCTTGCCGTGTCGGTTCCGATGCGGCGGGATCATTTCTTCCTCACGCACGAGTGCGTGTCCTACGTGCTGGACGACTACACCCGTTTCCCGACCATGGAGGAGGTGTTCGTGGAGATCACGCCTTTCGTGAAGATGCGGCGGCGCGGCGGCGTGCCCCGGATATACGTGCTCATGAAGACCAGCGTGGCGGACGATACACCGAGGTGGGGCGAGGCCGTGGTGATGGTGGACGGAGTGCCCGTGCCGGACCAGCGGCTGATCATGAACTACGACCCTGCGATAGTGCGCAGCATCGATGCTTACCAGTACCGCTACTGCCTGGGAGACAAGCTTTTCGACGGGGTGGTGAACCTTGTCACGTTCAAGGGCAACATGCCCGGGCTGCAGTTCGACGACAACGTGCGCATCTATTCTTTCGACGGCTGCTCGCTGCCGCAGGAGCACCGCGGGTCCGAGACCCTGTACTGGCATCCGCTGCTGGACCTGCCCTCCGGGGGCTCGCTGTCCGTGCCGCTTGAGGGGCTGCAGCCGGGCGTGCGCTATACCGTTTCCGCCGAAGGTATGGCCGAGGGCGGCAGGGCCGTGTATTTCCGAAAAACCTTTGTGAGATAATTGGATTCTTGCAAGATTCGGGTTATATTTGCAGACGATTTTTAAAGAAACCTATGTTTATTTTCAATTCATCCATCGGCAAGAAGTTCATCCAGGCGGTGAGCGGTGCGTTTTTAGTTGTCTTCCTCCTTCTCCACGCCACCATCAACTTCTTCTCTGTAATTGATTCTTTCACCGGCAAATATGGCGTAGCTGCCGCGGATGCCGACCTCTTCACCAAGGGTGACGGCCTCTTCAAGCTCGGCTGCGATTTCATGTCCACTCCCGTGATTTCCATCATGGTGCCCGTGCTTGCGCTCGGTTTCCTGGTGCATATCGGCTACGGCATCTGGCTTTCCGTCCAGAATGTCAGGGCCCGCGGGGGCGTGAAACGCTATGAGGTGGCCAGCAAGGCCGCCACGGACTCCTGGTCCGCACGTAACATGCTGGTGCTCGGTCTGCTGGTGCTCGGATTCCTGTTCTACCACCTGTCCCACTTCTGGGCCAAAATGCAGCTTCCCGAGATGTTCGGCATAGGCAATTTCGAAAACAATCCCTACCTGCTTCTGAACGTGACGTTCGGAGCCTGGTGGAACCTCTGTATCTACCTGGTCTGGTTCTGCGTCGTGTTCCTGCATCTGACGCACGGCTTCTGGAGCATGTTCCAGACCGTGGGCTGGAACGGCAAGACATGGTTCAAGAGGGTGAAGGTCATCGGTGTCATCGTCGCCGGCCTCATCTGCTTCATGTTCGTGGCCACCGCGCTCAACGCTTTCCTTCAGGCGCACGGCCTGATTCCTGCGTAAGGACCCGGTTTTGACGTCAGCAAAAGATTAATTATATTTGTAGGGTTATGAATCAAAACCCTGCAAATATATGAAACGTTTTCTCTTTTCCCTTGCCATTCTGGCTCCCGTCCTGGGCTGGGCGGCCAAACCTTCGGTGCCTGAAATAGTCCCTGCGCCCCAGAAGATCGAGATGGCCAAGGGCTCGTTCAAGGTCAAAGGTGTGAGCATCAACTGCGATCCCACCTTCGATGCAGCCACCCTCAAGCTTGTGCGCCAGTTCGCCGACAAGCTCTCCCTGGTCAGCGGCAGGATGTCGGACGTGGCCAGCCCCATAGGCCTTGTCAAGGCCGTGGAGAGCGGCAACACCAAGGGTCTCTGCTTCATCAAGGACGCTTCCGTGGCCTCCGAAGGCTACAAGATCAGCATAGGAAAGAAAGCGGCCGTGGTGCGCGCCTCTGACTACAACGGCTTCTTCTATGCCGTCCAGACCCTCAAGCAGATGCTTCCGGTGTCGGTCTACGGAAATGCCCCGGACCTGAAATCCCGCTGGTTCCTGCCTTGCTGCGAGATCGAGGACGCGCCCCGTTTCGCGTATCGCGGCATCCTTCTGGACTGCTGCCGCCATTTCTTCAGCGTGGATGAGGTGAAGAAGGTGCTGGACGTCATGTCCATGTTCAAGATCAACCGCTTCCACTGGCATCTGACCGAAGACCAGGGCTGGCGCATCGAGATAGACAAGTATCCGAAACTCACTGAGATAGGTGCCTACCGCGACTACACCATCATAAAGCGCGACCTCGGCAGCAGCGACGGCACACGCCACGGCGGCTACTACACCAAGGCCCAGATCCGTGACATCGTGGCCTACGCCCAGGCCCTCGGAATTACCATCATTCCCGAGGTCGACATGCCCGGCCACATGGTCGCCGCCCTTGCATCGTATCCTGAGCTGGGCTGCGCCGGAAGCCAGCCCCAGCCCTACAAGGTGCGCACCTACTGGGGAGTTTCCAAGCAGGTGCTGAACGTGGGCAAGGAAAGCACGATGCGCTTCCTGGAAGACGTTTGCGACGAGGTGGCCGACCTCTTCCCGGGCGAGTATTTCAACATCGGCGGCGACGAATGCCCCAAAGACGAGTGGAAGACCGACCCCGACTGCCAGGCAAAGATCAAGGAGCTGGGCCTGGTCAGTGACGAGAAGGCCTCCGCCGAGGCGCGCCTGCAGAACTACGTGACCGCCCGCATGCAGAAGTTCCTCGCCACCAAGGGCAAGAAGATCATCGGATGGGACGAAATCCTCGAAGGGGAGCTCACCGAAGGGGCCACCGTCATGAGCTGGCGCGGCACCAAGGGCGGCATCAAGGCCGCATCCATGGGCTACGACGTAATCATGTCGCCCAATATCTACTGCTATCTGGACCACTGCCAGTCCACCGACCTTGAGTCCGAACCCTACTGCATCACCAAGACTCCCGACAGGGCCGTCCCCATGCCCAAGCTCTACGGCTACGAACCCTACACGGGCATTCCCGAGAGCGACCAGCACCATATCCTCGGCGTGCAGGGCAACCTGTGGACCGAATTCATCGGCACCAACGAGTATCTGGAATACATGCTCCTGCCGCGCCTGATGGCCCTTTCCGAGGTGCAGTGGTGCCAGCCCGAAAACAAGGACTACGACCGTTTCATCCGCTGCCTGGAGAAGAAGGAACTCCCCATCCTGAGCCTCCTCGGCTACAACTACCGCACACCGGACGAACTCAAGAAATAGTTTCCCATGAAGAAAACGCTTTTAGCTCTCGCCGCTCTCGCAATGCTCGGCGGATGCGCTCCGGAGGCTCCGGCCCTGCATATTGTCCCGGCGCCGCTGAGCGTGCAGATGGCCCGAGGGACCTTTGACGTGCAGGGCATAAGCCTGAATTGCGACCCGGCTATGGATGCGCGCAGCGCCGGTGCGGTGCAGCGCTTTGCGGATGAGCTGTCGCTTGCTTGCGGCAAGGCCTGCGAAGTCTCGGAAGACGGCAGGGGAATGCGTTTCGTCCAGGATGATTCCATTGCCCCGGAAGCTTATTCCATCAGCATAAGGCGGAGCGCAGCCGAGGTGCGCGCAAGCGGCTTCAGCGGCTTCCTGTATGCCATCCAGACCCTCAGGCAGATGCTGCCGGTGGCTGTTTACGGCACGGAGGCGGACCCTGCTGCCGGATGGCGCCTGCCGTGCTGCGACATTTCCGACGCCCCGCGCTTTGGCTACCGCGGCCTGATGCTGGACTGCTGCAGGCACTTTTTCAGTGTGGATGAGGTCAAGAAGGTGCTGGACGCGATGGCCGTCTACAAACTCAACCGCTTCCACTGGCACCTCTCCGAAGACCAGGGCTGGCGCATACAGATCGACAAGTATCCGCGCCTTACTGAAGTCGGCGCCTGGCGCAACGGCACCATGATACGCAACGACTGGGACAGCAACGACGGCATACGCTACGGCGGCTTCTACACCAAGGACCAGATCCGCGACATCATTGCCTATGCGGATGAGCGCGGCATCACCATTGTTCCGGAAATCGATCTTCCGGGGCATATGCAGGCCGCCCTTGCCTCCTATCCCGAGCTGGGCTGCAAGGGGAGCAAGCCCCAGCCCTATGAGGTCTGGACCGTCTGGGGCGTGTCCAGGCAGGTGCTCAACGTGGGCAGCGAGAAGACGATGCGCTTCCTGGAAGACGTGCTCGGCGAGGTTGCCGACCTCTTCCCCGGGGAGTACATCCACATCGGCGGCGACGAGTGCCCGCGCGACGAATGGAAGACCGACCCGCTGTGCCAGGCGAAGATACGCGAGCTCGGGCTCAAGGATTCCGACGGCGTGTCCGCCGAAGCGCGCCTGCAGAACTACGTGACCGCCCGCATGCAGAAGTTCCTTGCCGGCAAGGGCAAGAAGATCATCGGCTGGGACGAGATACTCGAAGGCGAGCTCGCTGAAGGGGCCACCGTCATGAGCTGGCGCGGCACCAAGGGCGGCATCAAGGCCTCTTCCCTGGGCTACGACGTGATCATGGCCCCCACTACCTACTGCTATCTCGACTACATCCAGTCCACCGACCTGGAGCACGAGCCTTTCAGCATCTCCCACAACTGGGCGACGCCCGAGACCGTGGGCAAGGCGGCGGTGACCCTGGAGAAACTCTATGGCTATGAGCCTCTTGCGGAGATCCCGGAAGAGGCCCGGGGCCACATTCTCGGCGTGCAGTGCAACCTCTGGACGGAATATATCGCCACCCCGGAGCATCTGGAGTATATGCTCTTCCCCCGCGTGCTGGCCCTTTCCGAGCTGCAGTGGTGCGCCCCGGAGCGCAAGGACTTCGAGCGCTTCAAATCCGACCTCGGCTTCCGCCAGCTTCCCGTGCTGGAGAAGCTCGGAGTGAATTATCGTAAACTGGACCAATAAATACCTACGGCAATGAAAAGACTTATCCACCTGTTCACGGTGTGCGTGATCATTCTCGCCGCCTTTTCTTCCTGCTACAACGACTCCGCACTGAAAAGCGACATAGCTGACCTTAAGGAGAGGGTTTCCTCCCTTGAGGAGCAGATGCGGACTGCCAACGGCAACATCAGTGCCCTCCAGACCGCAGTCAGGGCGCTTGAAAACAAAGTATATGTCACTTCCGTGACCAAAGCCGAAGACGGCTACGTGATCGTGTTCTCCGACAACACGACGGCCACCATCAAGGATGGCAGGACTCCCGTCATCGGAGCGGACAAGCATCAGGACGTTTACTACTGGACTGTGGACGGCGAGTGGCTGCTGGACCGCAGCGGCAAGATGCTGCCCGTCACCGGCACCGCCCCCGAGCTGAAGATAGAGGGCGACAACTGGTACATTTCAGTGGATGGCGGCGGCAGCTGGACCGGACTTGGCCAGGCCACCGGCGACTCACTGTTCAAGAGCGTCGAGGATTCGGACCTTTATGTTATCCTGACCCTAGCCGACGGCACTGTGCTGAAACTGCCCAAGTCGGATATTATGGACATCCTCAAGAAAGTGCAGAGCATACAGTATGTGCCCGACTACGACGACGGAAAGATCACTGTGAATTCCGCCCTTGTCTATCACGGCACGGATGCAGTCCTTTTCGACCAGCCCACCGAGATCACCTACCAGATTCTTCCCGCGCAGTATGCAAGCAAGATTGCGCAGGGGATCAAGGCGACTTATGATTTCGTAGAAATATTTAATGGTAAGTATGAAACTGGTCTGGACATCCGGGCCCTGCTGAAAGAACTTGGCTTCAGAGGCGGTTTGGTGGCCTGGTTCGACGTGCGCCAGGTCAACACCCGGGCCGGCGGCACAGACGGGATTAAGTATTGGATGAAGATACTCGAAATAACTTCGGCAGACGACAGCACCGGAGAAGTCACCTTCAAGGTGCTTCCCGTCAACGTTGCGTCCGAAAGCTTCATAGCAAGCGGCCTGAAGCCCAGGTATGACGTCGGCCTTACAGACCACGAAGGCTATTACATACGAGGATGGGACCCTTCAGCTATTTGGGATTGTTCAGGCCTTTTCCGTGCCGAGGATCCTTTGTCTCCGGATAAGACGTACTCTTTTCCCGTGTGGACGCTCCCCGACCTTCAGGCCTGGCAGGGCCGCAGCGCCTTTGCCGTCCAGCTGCGGCTGTATCAGTTCCAGGATTGCGAGGTGTTTGTCGGCGAGGACGGTGCGCCTGGTTATATCGATTATGAAAACGAACTCGCCAGTCCATACACGACCCTCTATCCCAACGTGATGGATCCGATCGAACTGCTCCCCGGAGCATATGTCCCGGGTGCTTACGGCTACCCTGAGAGAGTCGACGCAAGTGGTGAACACCAGTATCTACCCTACAATGTGCTGCGCGGCAACGGTGGTTCTTCCGAGCCCGGTTACCGTGTCATACTCGACGGCCTCACCCCGGCATTCGTGATTGACGGCAAGACGGTATCTGCACAGGAAGCCTACAATATGGGGTACGTGGTCTATGGCACAAGCGTGGAATGGGACAGTTTCACCTATTCCAGCCCTGCCCTTGAGGACCTTGTCGTCGGCACCGGGCAGGTCTATGCCGAGGTGGAGATGAACCCCGGCAAGAGCGAAGCGGAGCGCAAGGCGGCCGTGGGTGGCACTGTCACCGGCAAATACGTCATACGCACTCCGTTCGGTGACCAGACCGTCAGCGGGACGGTTGAAATCACCGACGCTTCCGGCACTCCGGATCCCGGTCCGGGCCCCGATGTGCCCGGCCCCGACGCCTCATATAACTTCTTGCACCTGAAGTACTACACCTTCAATTCCCGGCAGGAAGGCCAGACCATGCAGAAGCTGGACTTCGACACAAATGACGGCAGCGTGGTGTGGTGGACACGGTGCTATCCTGCGTATTATACAACTCTCCCCAGTGCCGCTGGGACTACTCCTGCCAGCGACAACCGCATAAGCAACCGCTTTGCACTTGCCGACTACAGCCCGGTACCCCTGGATTTTGCGGAGCTCTCATTCAACGTAGTGGATGCCGAAGACAATATTATGGATGAGGCCGCTCTCCAGAAAGAGGGTATTGAAGTGATATTCGATTATGCCGACGCCGGCCTGAACTCCAGGAGTTTGCCGCAGGTCTGCCAGACGGGTGGCCTTCAGTACTACATGGACCTCTGGACGGGCAACACCACTTTCCTGTACAGGACTAACGAAATGCCCTTCATCCCGATAACCGCAAGGCTGCTCAAGCACAGCGGCAGCGGTACGGTGGAACTTCCCACCCGCTTCAATGCTCCCAAGGCGTCCGTGAAGAGCCCCTCGGAAATGCTGGATTACAGCTCGTTCGCCGTCGTGCCCTGGGTCCCGTTCGACAATCTTGAGAGCGATGACTTCAGGGTGGTCCTGGATGAGCACAAAATTTACCGCGTTCCGCTCGGGCAGAATCTCGAACTTCAGGACCAGAGGCCTCAGGGCGTTTCTTATTTTGTGATCAAGGACGGAGAGTGGGTCATCGGCGACGTGGACAACCCCGAGGGGGCCACATCCCAGTCCGGCGGGAATGGCTACGTGTCAGGCATCAGGTCCAAGGAAGCCTACCAGCTCGGCGACCTTGTGTATGACATCGATGCCATCAAAGCTGTGCTCCCTGTAGACTTGAGGCGCCTTGTATCCATTGTGTACAGCACCAACGGCCTGGATTTCTTCCCCGACCCTGTCGATGGTTCAATGCCTTATCTGTCAATTGACTACACGTCCGAGATCACTTTCAGCGGCACCATCCGCATTCCCGTCCACGTGGAGCTCCCCAACCCCTGGCAGTCCACGCTCGAGACTGACTACAAGATCTACGTTTCAGGTGTCTAATTAACGGGAAATGAACATCAAGTCCCTTGCAAAGGATACGGCCATATACGGCCTCAGCAGCATAGTGGGCAGGTTCCTGAACTACCTGCTGGTGCCGGTCTATACCTATAGGATAGCGGCTTCCAGCGGCGGCTACGGCATCGTGACCAACCTCTACGCCTACACGGCACTGCTGATGGCTCTGCTCACCTTTGGCATGGAGACCACCATGTTCCGTTTCTCCAACAAGGACGGAGAGGATCCCCGCCGGGTGTACGGCACCTCGCTCAAGATGGTCGGCGCCGTGGCGCTGCTGTTCGTGGTGGTGGTGCTTGCGCTGGTCAGGCCTGTTGCCGGAGCCATGGGGTATGCCGACCATCCGGAGTATATCGGGTGCATGGCCGTCATCGTGGGGCTGGACGCATTCCAGGCAATCATGTTCTCCAAACTGAGGCTGGACCGGCGTCCGCTGAAGTTCATGGCGCTCAAGTTTGCGTTCATTATCCCCAATATCCTGCTCAACCTCGGCATCTTCCTGGGGCTCCCGCTGCTTTTCGGCTTGCATCCGGGGCTTGAGGCCGCCTATCAGCACTACAACGGCGGCGTGGGCTTCATCTTCTTCGCCAACCTGGCCTGCACGGCCCTGGTCACGCTCGGTTTCATTCCGGAGCTGCGCGGGCTAGGCGTCAGGTTCGACTGGGCGCTGGCGCGGCGGATGCTGTCCTACACCTGGCCGCTGCTGCTCCTCAGTCTCGTGGGCATACTCAACCAGGTGGCGGACAAGATATTGTTCCCGTATCTGATGCCCGGCGACGAGGGGCGGGTGCAGCTCGGTATCTACGGGGCCTGCGTGAAGATTGCGATGATCGTGGCCCTGCTCACGCAGGCGTTCCGTTATGCCTACGAACCTATTGTGTTCAGTGGCAGCCGCAGCAAGGACAGCCCGGAGACGCTCGCCGACGGGATGAAGTATTTCGTGATTTTCGCCCTGCTGGCGTTCCTGGCCGTGATGGTGTATATGCCGCTTCTCCGGCATTTCATCCAGCCCGCCTACTGGGAAGGCCTGGGCGTGGTGCCCATCGTGATGGCGGCGGAAGTGTTCATGGGGGTGTATTTCAACCTGTCGTTCTGGTACAAGCTCACGGACCAGACCTGGTGGGGCGCCGTGATCAGTGCAATCGGGGCGGCGGTGATGATTGCCGTGAACGTGATCTTTGTGCCGCGCATCGGTTACTGGGCGTGCGCCTGGGGCGGATTTGCCGGATACGGCACCGCCATGATTCTCAGCTGGCTGATCGGGCGCAATAAATTTGCCGTGCCCTATGAGGGCCGCGTGATCCTGCGCTTTGTGCTGCTTGCGGCTGCCATTTTCGTGCTGCTCTCGCTGCCCGGCTGGATGGGCGGCTCGCTGACGCCGTGGGTGCAGATGGCGGGCGGCACGGTCCTTCTTGCCGGCTACGCGGCGCTTGCGTGGAAAGAGATACGGCGGGCTAGAAACTGACGCCCACGGACGCGTTCATAAATGTGGTACGCGCGTAGGGGTTCACAAGATAGGAGACGCTCAGCGGGAACTTCACGGGCCCGGCTTCGAGCGTCTTCGTGTATCTGAGCTCGCAGTGGATGACTGCGAAATCCTTTGTGTAGGCGGTGTAGGGGCCCTTGAAGATGCAGGAGCCCAGCACGAACGCGCCCCGGCCCCATTGCCCGAAATCGTGGTGGGCCGAGAGTTCGAGGTATGAGGAGAAGGTGGGCTTGCCGCGGCTGCCGTCGGGCTCCGGGAGCCAGTCTCCGTAGAAGAATGTGAACCACTTTGCTTCGACCGGCACGGAAGAGGGCGTGTAGCAGAGTATGGCTTCCATTATATGATTGGTGCTGGGCTTCCGGAAATCGAAATAGTTTTCCTTTATGGGGGAGTTGGCAAAGCGGATGAAGTAGTCGGCAAGATGCAGGGACCATGGGCCCAGGGTGTAGAAGAAGTCCAGGTCGATTTCCTTGTAGCTTCCGTCGAAGGGCAGGTAGGCGAATGCCTGGGCCGTGAATCCGCCCACGGAGGCCTCCAGGATGGGGTTGAAGTTGACTTCGCAGACTTTTTCTCCCCTCCAGAGATAGGCGCTCTGGATGTTGGCGGTGCCGCTGACCTTAAGCGGTGCTCCTGCAAGCGCCGCAAGCGACAGGAGCAGGGCCGAGGCTGTGGTTATGAACTTTTTCATCGCGGTACAAAGATAGGTAAAAAGAATTTTTTGAAAAAAATTAAAAAAAAATTTGCGGTTATCAGAAAACTTACTACCTTTGCATCCCGCTTCTGAAAAGCGGCCAGTTCATTGATAATATTGAAAAGATAAGTACAAGCAAGTACCAAGAACAAACGAGAGCGTTGATTCCTTTTTTTAGAAAGAGAATTAAAGTGTCAAGGGTCAAGCTAAGATTTAAAGAATATACAAAGAAGAGTTTGATCCTGGCTCAGGATGAACGCTAGCGGCAGGCTTAACACATGCAAGTCGAGGGGCAGCGCGGGTAGCAATACCT